>RCNB010000387.1_pt1 | contig 35919 bp, 34 predicted proteins | sample 2041321 | NCBI WGS metagenome assembly RCNB01 (sample SAMN09708232, study PRJNA481090) | Marine sediment metagenome, whole genome shotgun sequencing project.
ATTAAAAAAGGGCCTTTAAAGGCCCTTTTTTAATATAAACTAGATAGAATTTACTTTGCTACGTTGACCGCTCTAGTTTCTCTTATGACCGTGACTTTAACCTGTCCTGGATAGGTCATATCTGTCTGTATTTTTTGGGATATTTCAAACGATAATTGTGCTGCCTTATCATCACTTACTTTTTCACTTTCTACCATAACCCGCAACTCTCTACCTGCTTGTATTGCATAGGCTTTCTGTACTCCTCCGAAACCAAAAGCAATTTCCTCTAAATCCTTTAAACGTTGGATGTAAGAATCTAACACTTGCCTCCTAGCACCTGGCCGTGCTCCACTAATGGCATCACAAACCTGTACAATTGGAGAAATCAAAGTCTTCATCTCAATCTCGTCATGGTGGGCTCCAATAGCATTACAAACATCAGGTTTCTCACCATACTTTTCTGCCCATTGCATCCCCAATATAGCGTGTGGTGTTTCTACCTCAGCTTCTGTGTTAGGCACTTTACCTATATCATGTAACAAACCAGCTCTTTTGGCCATTTTAGGGTTTAGCCCTAATTCGGAAGCCATTACACCACATAGCTTTGCAACCTCTCTAGAGTGTTGTAATAAATTTTGTCCGTAAGAGGAACGGTACTTCATTCTACCAACAGCCTTTATCAATTCTGGATGTAACCCATGAATGCCTAAATCTATAATAGTACGTTTTCCTATATCTATAATCTCGGCCTCAATTTGTTTCTCTGTTTTCTTTACGATTTCCTCGATACGCGCTGGATGAATTCTGCCATCGGTTACCAATTTATGTAAAGACAAACGAGCTACTTCTCTACGTACGGAATCAAAACAGGATAGTATAATGGCCTCAGGAGTATCATCTACGATAATTTCAACGCCCGTTGCTGCCTCCAACGCCCTAATATTTCTTCCTTCTCTCCCAATAATTCTACCCTTTACATCATCGGATTCAATATTAAACACTGAAACACAGTTCTCTACTGCCTCTTCAGTTCCTATACGTTGTATGGTATTAATAACTATTTTACGCGCTTCCTGTTGTGCCGTTAATTTAGCCTCCTCTACAGTGGTCTGGATATATCCCATGGCATCCGACTTGGCTGTTTCCCGTAAACCCTCTATCAATTCACTCTTCGCGTCGTCAGCAGAAAGTCCAGAAATAACTTCCAATTGCTGTATCTGACTGTTATGTAGTTTGTCTACTTCAGACTGTTTCTTCTCGTAGAAATCCTTTCGGTGTTCTACGTCCTTTAGCTTGTCTTCTAGTTGAAAATTAAGCTTCTTACCTTTGGCCAATTCACTACTTATTTGCGACTCTTTATCCCTTGCCCGCTTTTCTGCCTCTCCTATTTTCCTATCCTTACCTAGGATAACTTTTTCATGTTCTGCTTTTAGTTCAAGAAATTTTTCTTTTGCCTGTAGAATTTTATCTTTTCTGATATTTTCCCCCTCAACCTTGGCTTCCTTTACAAGTTGAGCGGCGTCTTTTTTTGCATTTATAATGGTCTTAGAGGCTTTCCCCTTTTCCATAAATTTAGCAATTGCGAAACCGATCGCCAATCCAACGATGCCCGCTATTATAATTATTGTGCTATCCATAGTTTTTATATTTATAAAAAAAGCCCACATTGGAGAAGTTTTGTACAAACTCCGGAAAACAGGTTTAGGGCTAACAGACTGATCAAGGATCCTTATACGAGTAAGGCTTGCTTTTACAATCTAAACTCACCCTTTTTAAACAAATTAATGTTGAGTTCGTCAAAAGGTATTACCAATGTGGGCAGTAACTTAAATTTTTTTAAGAACGTTTTATAGTGAAGCTAGCTTTGAATGCACCAAGTCGCTCAACGCTTTTAAACGCTCCTCAGCTTCTTTGGTACCCTCTGTCTGTTCTATACCTTTTTGCTCTATTTTAGAGGCAAACTGCAATGCGCACATGGCTAAAACATCTTGTTTGTCCCTAACGGCATAGTTCTTCTCAAATTTTTTAGCCAACTGTTCTATGTTTTTGGCTGCTTTTCGCAAACCTTCCTCCTGACTAGGGTCTATAGTTAAAGGATATACCCTGTCTGCAATGGAAAGCTTTATTTTGAGCTTTTCTGACATATTATTTAAACATCATTCCGAAAGTTGGGCTACACAATGGTCCAATTCCCGTATTAATGTATTTATTTTAAGCTTTGCTTCTGTTTTGTTTGTGTTACTGCCTAGCATAGAATTTGCAAGTTTGAGTGAGTTGTATTTTTCCTCCCAATCCGAAACCGATTTGTCAGCTTTTTGTTGAACGGACCTCAACGAATTTAATTCGTTTTCCAAATCTGAATTAGCCCTTCGCAACACTTCTAGTTTATGCAACAGCTTGCTAATTCTATTTTCTAAGGAGTCAACGATTTGTATTAATTCGCTCATACAAAAAATTCGATGCTATTTACACAAAGTTAACATTCATCCGAAGACTTAGCAATACTTTTTACAAATAATCCTTTAAGTATTTTGCAAAGCCTATAAAATGGTAATCAGGACCGCTTACAATACATTTAGGACAAACCTTTCAAGAATTGCAATGGTTTAATTAATTTTGTGCCAACTTATGATAAAAATGAAGAACTTTACCCTAGGCATCTTACTCCTTTTCACACTGCAAAGTACAGCACAGCAAACATACCCTACAGATGCATTTATACCTCCCTTGGACATACCCATTATCCTAGCCGGAACTTTTGGGGAGTTGCGTTCCAATCATTTTCACTCCGGAATAGATATTAAGACACAACAGCGAGAAGGTTTACCTATTTATGGTATAGGAGATGGTACGGTCACACGAATAAAGGTTTCTTTATGGGGCTATGGTAAAGTGATATACATGGCACATCCTAACGGTTATACATCTGTCTACGGACATTTGCAAAAGTTCTCCCCAAAAATAGAAGAGTACATCAAAAAGATACAATACCAAAAAAAGTCTTACGAAGTGGAAGCCTTCCCTGAGTACGGGGAACTAGAAATAGAAAAGGGAGAAATTATAGCCTACAGTGGAAATACTGGCGGATCCTCTGGCCCACATCTACATTTTGAAATTCGAAGTAGTGTTTCCGAAAAACCTACTAATCCTTTACTCTATGGAATTAAGGTTCCTGATGCTACAAATCCTACCTTGGAGAAACTCTTCATGTACCCACTTTCCAAAAATGCGCAGGTAAACAAAAGTGCGGAACGGATTCAAGTTAATTTTACTAGGCAGAGCGATGGTACTTTTCTGGCTGATAAAGTAAACGCCGCTGGTAAAATTGGTGTTGGTTTTATTGGTTTTGACCGGCAAGATATGGCTGCCAACAGAAATGGGGTCTACGCAGTTTCGCTTTCCGTGAACGGAAAAACATATACTTCATACGATTTTGAATCGTTTTCTTTTGGAGAGACCAGATACATTAACACCTTGGTAGATTTTGACTACTTAGGACGCTATAGAAAACGTATTCAAAAGTGTTTTAAATCTCCCGGAAACTATCTTAGTATTTATGATGAACTATACAACAATGGCGAAATAGAAATAAGGGAAGGTTTAAGTTATACCCTTAAGTTACGCATCAAAGACCTCATGGGAAACGAAGTTTCCCTGACGATACCTGTAGAAGGCAAAAAAGAAGAACTTAGGGTAACAAAGACAATCATCAAAACCGATTCCTATATAATCGCCAAAAAACCTAACAATTTTGACCTTGGTGGTGCAAAGGTTTATTTCCCTACCAATACCTTTTATGAGGATTTTTATATCGATTTAAAGAAAGGAAAAGATACCGTTGCCATTCACCGTAATACAGTTCCAGCCCATCGCAATTTCACCATTACATTTGATGCTACCAAATACAACAAAGAAGAACAAAAACGATTATTTATAGCTAGATTGGATGATAAACTACGGCCTAGTTATATCAACACCTATAAACGTGCAGGCACTTTTACTGCAAGAACGAGAAATTTAGGAACATATACACTGGCCAAGGATACCGTGGCACCGCGGATACGAACCAAAAATTTTAAGGAAAAGCAATGGCTTAATAACTACAAATATTTAAGCATGTCAATTTCCGATGACTTAAGTGGAATAGACACCTATTCTGCGACCTTAAACGGCAAATGGGTTTTAATGGAGTACGAGCCAAAGAAAAGCACTCTGACCTATAATTTTGACGATAAGATTTTGGACCAAAAGCAATGTGTACTTAAAGTTAGCGTTACGGATAATGTAGGTAATGAAAACACCTTAACAACCACGTTTTTCAGAAAATAACAAGTTTGAAATTTTGTAAAGCTATTATCGTTCTTCTTATGCTGTGCCAGTTTAATAGCTTTGCGCAAACGGCAACTATTACAGGTATTGTACTAGATGAAAAAAACGTACCCTTACAGAATGTTAATATTTCCACAGGGGAATTTGGTACTGCAACTGACCCTAACGGATTCTATTTACTCACCATTACGGCAGACACGGAAACACGAATCACTTTTTCTCATTTAGGCCACAAAGACCTGATCCTAGAAGGGCTATTGCTTACTACAAACGAAACCTTTGAATTTAGTCCCGTTTTAAAAGTCAAGGTACTACAAGTTTCGGGAGTATCGGTATCACCAAGGGGAAGAAAAGAGGTTACGGGAATCACCTCCATTTCGCCAGAGCTACTGCGTAAAATTCCAGGTGCGAATGCTGGGGTTGAAAATATATTAAAACTATTGCCCGGTGTGAGTTCTAACAATGAGCTAAGCACTCAATATTCGGTTAGAGGGGGGAATTACGACGAAAACTTGGTTTACGTAAACGAAATAGAAGTATACCGTCCCTTTCTAATACGATCGGCACAACAGGAAGGCTTAAGTTTTGTGAACAGTAACTTAGTACAAGACGTGAAATTTTCGGCAGGAGGATTTCAGGCCAAATACGGGGACAAACTCTCTTCTGTCCTAGACATCGTTTATAAAACGCCATCTACGTTTTCCCTGCAAGGGGATTTTAGTTTTTTGGGTGCGAGTGCCACCTTAGAAACCCGATCTAAAAACAAAAAATTAAGTAGCATTACCGGTGTACGCTATAGAAATAACGCCTTACTTGTAAATAGCCAGCAAACGGAAAGTAATTTTAATCCAGCATTCACAGATGTACAAAGTTATCTTACCTATAGCTTTTCAAACAAATTTAACTTGAATTTTCTGGGTAATCTCTCTGTGAACAAGTATACAAACGAACCGTTAAACAGGCAAACGAATTTTGGTACGCTACAAGATCCAAAAGGATTGACAGTTTTCTACGAGGGCAAAGAAATAAATAGGTATGCAACCGCTCTTGGCGCTTTGAAGGGAAATTATGAAGTCAATGAAAACACCACTTTAAAACTCATTGCATCGTTGTACCATACCACCGAGGAAGAATATTCGGATGTAATTGCCGCGTACCAACTTGGCGCCGTGGATGCCAATCTTGGAAGTGAAACATTGGGGGAAGTAGTGAACCCAAGAGGAGTAGGTTCACAGTTTAACCGATCCAGAAACGATTTGGATGCATTGATATTCAACCTCAACCATAGAGGCATCCATAAAAGAAAAAACTTGGTAATAGAATGGGGGCTTAAGTATACTCATGAAGATATCCGTGATCAACTCAGAGAATCGGAATTTATAGATTCTGCGGGATTTTCGGTCCGTCCTCCCCGTTCAGAATTTATCAACAACCAGCCTGAGGAACCTTTTAACGCACCACTTGAAGCATTTGAAAGTCTAAACGCCACTAACTTCGTAAAGACCAACCGGTTTTCAGGATTTTTACAAATAGGAAAACAGACCAAATGGCATGAACACGATGTCTATTATAATATTGGTATTCGCTCCCAACACTGGACCGTTAGCGGAACCGATGTTGAAAAAGTATCACAAACCGTTGTAAGCCCCAGGGCACAGCTTGCTATAAAACCCGATTGGGAAAAAGATATGCTGTTTCGATTATCCGGAGGCGTGTATCATCAACCTCCTTTTTACAGGGAGTTAAGGGATAGTCTTGGAATCATACAACCCAATGTAAAAGCTCAAAAATCCATTCACATCGTTGCGGGAAACGAATATAGTTTTTTGCTTTGGGACCGGCCATTTACCTTAATCAGTGAGGCGTATTATAAAAAACTGAGTAACGTAAATCCATACACCATAGAAGACGTACGCATTAGGTACTCGGCTAACAACGACACAAAAGCCTATGTTTATGGAGCCGAAATGCGTTTAAACGGTGCCTTTGTACCAGGAACCGAGTCCTGGGTAAGCTTAGGCTACCTAAAAACAGAAGAAAACAGAAATAATCGAGGCTATATTTCAAGGCCAACAGACCAACGTCTTAAAATGGCAATTCTATTCCAAGATTATATTCCCAATATCCCAGATTTAAAAATGTACCTTAATCTAGTTTATAGTACCGGCGTACCAGGAGGATCTCCTAGTTATGCCGATCCCTATATTTTTCAGAATAGATTAAGAGATTATAAACGTGCAGATTTAGGAATTTCGTATATTTTTGTGGACAAGGATAAATTGTACGGAATAGATCATTGGTTACATTCGTTTAAGGAATTGAGTATTGGGTTTGAAATTTTCAATCTTTTTAATAATCAAAATTCTATTACGAATACTTGGGTTAGGGATGTAGATAGCAAAAACCAATTTGCTGTTCCTAATTATTTAACCTCCAGAGTATTCAATCTAAGATTACAAATGCGCCTTTAAAAGCAGAACATGAACAAAATATTCTTTTTCACACTACTTATCATTAGTGTTTCTACACAGGCACAAAAAAATATTTACGAGAGCCCTCGTTTTGATGTGCTTAGCGAAAGTCATGAAACATTGGCTATTTTACCCTTTTTGACAACTCTTGACCTAAAGAACAAGGTAAGCCAAAAGGATTTAAAGTCTTTAGAGGAAAACGAGGGTTATGCCGTACAGAATGCTTTTGAAACCTATTTTTCAAAACGAGGGAAAAAGAAAAATTTACCGGTAGAATTCCAAAACACAAAAAACACTAAGGCTATTTTAGCACAAAATGGAATTAACTACAACAATATTGATGTCTACACTATAAAACAGCTAAGTGAAATATTGGGAGTGGATGGCATCATAAGTGGCTCATTAGATCTTAACGTGCTCTTATCCAATGGTGTCCCAACAGATTTTAGTTTTACCGATTATTTTTCTGGGGGAGCCAACTACGGCCGTATTGGTGTTAAGATAAGTGATGGTAATACTGGAAAGCTATTATGGAAATACGAAAAAAAGATTGATAAAAAAACCGGAAAGAATACTACTGACCTTATTGACCGAATGATGAAACTTGCCATTCGGAAATTTCCTTACGACCGGGAGAGAAAAAAAGACAGGAAAAATAAGAAGTAATCTACGCTACCGTAAATTCCTTTAAAACGCCTATCGTATAATCAATTTCCTCCTTTGTATTATATTTTGAAAAAGAAAATCGCAATGAAGGTTTTTGCAAATCCTCTTCCGATAGAATTTCAGAAAGAACATGGGAACCCTTATCACTTCCCGATTGGCAAGCACTTCCTTTGGAGCATGCTATTCCCTTTATATCTAAATGAAACAACAACATTAAAGCCTTCTCTGGCTTTATAGGCAAACAAACGTTTACCAAGGTGTACGTACTCCTTTCAAAATCACCAGAAAGCCCATTAAATTTGGCCTCAGGGATTTCTACATTTATCTTATCAATAAAATACCTTTTTAAATCAGTCACGAATCTTTGTTCCACCTCTAAATGATCATACGCCAATACAAAGGCTTCTTCTAGTCCAACAATATTATGAAATGATTCCGTACCTGCTCTAAAACCTCGCTCTTGTGAACCTCCTGAAATCATACATCCCATACCAGAATTTTTTCTAATAAAGGCAAATCCAATTCCTTTAGGTCCATGAAATTTATGGGCAGCGGCAGCTAGAAAATCAACAGGCGTTTCCTTTACATCCCACTTATAATGTCCAATTGACTGTACAGTATCCGAATGTACCAAAGCTCCATGTTTCTTGGCTAATAATGAGATGGCATGGATATCTACTTTGTTACCCACTTCATTATTAATATGCATAATACTTACCAACTTTTTAGTCTCGTCCTGCGACAAAAGACTTTCTAAATGGGCCATTTCCGGATTTCCTTCGGCATCCAAATTAACAAAGCAAAGATTTATCAATCCCTTTTCATGCAATTCCTCAGCAGTGTGCAATACGGCATGATGCTCAATTCTGGTTGTAATAATTGTCTTTACACCAAGGTCACGAACCGCGCACCTCAAAATCATATTATCCGCTTCCGTACCCCCAGATGTAAAAATAATCTCGGACGGAAAAGCGTTCATCTGTTTAGCTATAATTTTTCTGGCACTCTCTATTGCTGTTTTTGCAGTTCTACCAAAACTATGTGTAGAGGATGGATTACCATATGAATTTGCCAAAGCGTCTTGCATTCTGCTTATAACTTCAGCTCTAACCTTTGTAGTGGCTGCATTATCCAGATAAACATTTTTCATTGTTGGTACAGGGTTTTCGATGATTTTTAACAAAATAAAATGACTCTATGGTTTCGATTTAAACTTGTTTATATCGGTTGGCGTCACCTATTTTTAAATCAAAGTTTTTTATTGAATTTCAAAAATAATCCAAATAAAGTTAAATTACTTGTAAATGGTTTTAAACCTCTCGCCCCGTCTACATTATTTCATTTAAATTTGATATATGAAAAAAGTTTTTAGCCTGGTCTTTTTATCCATATTTCTTTCATGTGATGATGGTAATTTACTAATAGAAACCGTAGATTTTGACAGTATTGAAATTATAGGGAGCTGTGAAGAAGTGTCTGCCACAACTGCAAATGTGCTTTTTAAAATAAACGTTGACGAGGCACTTATCTTGGCACTCCCAGCAGGATTGCTTAAAAATGAAATTACCACCGAAGATATTGAAAGTGCGATTCCAAGTGCATCTCAACTAACCTATCGTATTTTTACCGGAGATGTTTCTACCAATTATTTCTGTGACGATTTACCTCCAGTTAGTCCTACGGTTTCAGAGGAAATAACAGCGGAGGACGGTAGCGTTCTTATCACCACTACCACGGAAGATTCGATCACTTTTGAGCACTCCATACGCTTAATCAATATATCTTTTGTAACTGAGGACGGAAGCAGAATAACCGATTTACAAGTTTCAGAATTCGGCACTGTTACAACGAGCCTTTAATTGTATATTAAACGTTTTGATAGATATACACTTCTGTTGCCCCTGAACCATATTTTTGATAGTCGGCATCATAGTGTTTAACATTATCATACTTATTAAAGAGATAGCGCAATTCTTCTTTTAACACGCCTTCGCCTACCCCATGTATAAATACAATTTTTTGAATACGTTTAGACATGGCAAAGTGAAGTTGTCTTTTAGCTGTTTCCAATTGCACGTTCAGCATCTCATAATTTCCTAATCCCTTTGGATTTTTTACGAGTTGATTAATATGGAGGTCCACTTCCATTTTTGGAAGATTCCGCTCTTTAGGTTTTAAGGCATTCGTTTTTCGCTTTTTCGGAAGCTCTTTCTCCTTTTTCACTTGAGCTATTTCGTAATTGCTTACGGTAATACTTCCCGTTATCACAACCAATTCCCGCGCTTCAAACTCCATTAAAAAGTCATCATCACAATGCACCATTATCAAAGACCCATCTACCTTAGTTACGACACCACTAATAACGTCATCTATTGTCTCCACTTTATCCCCAACATTAAAAACAGCCATAATTTTGTTTTGATTCACCAAAAATAGTGGTAATTTTCGTTTTTAATATGTAAACTTGGATGCACACACTCGCTTCCCTTTATTTTTTAGGTATAGAAAAATTTATGCTCCCCTGCTTTACAAAGCAGATTTGGGGCTTTGATTGCCCGGGGTGTGGCTTGCAACGCTCCTTTGTTTTTCTACTGAAAGGGGAATTTGGAGCTGCTTTTGCAATGTATCCAGCTATTTACCCAATGTTGTTATTGTTTGGGTTCCTTATTTTGGATAAGCTATTTTCGATTAAATATGCTACTAAAATCACCAATGTACTCCTAATAGGTACGGTGGCATTTATACTAACCAATTATATTTTAAAATTTATTTAACCAAACATTAAAATTATGGAACAACAAAAATTACCCAATGTTACAATTGCAATAGTACTCAGTATAGTGTCCTTTATTTGCTGTTGTTTTAGCGCAGGTTTAGGAGGTATCTTACTATCTGGGATAGCACTTTTTTTAGTAAACAAAGACACGAAACTATACAGTCAAAATCCAGAGGACTATTCCAACTTTAGCACTTTAAAAACAGCGAAGACCGTTGCCATTATTGGTTTGGTTCTCGGTGTTATTACGTTATTTTATACTATCTATTCGATAACATCTATGGGAGGTTTGGATGCTTATATGGAGCAAAACCAAGAAATGTTGGAACAATTAGGTTTACCTACAGAATAAATATATCATGAATCAACCATTACCAGGGTCAAGTAATACCCTAACCTTCGGAATCCTATCTATAGCCCTCACCATATTTTGTTGTGGCCCTTTTGGAGCTATATTCAGTTTTATTGGCCTGAGTAGCGCAAAAAAAGCAGAACGTCTGTACGAAATGGATAGCGCTAAATACAGCGGATATGACAATGTGAAAACGGGTAAAATTCTCTGTTATATAGGATTGGGATTAGCAGGAATAATGCTGATTTTGAGTATTATTTATTTTGGTGCTATTGGCGCCATATTATATTCAGCAGCTTCCGAAGGAGGTTTTCAATAATTAGTTGTAATAAAATCAAAAAAAAGTCCCGATTCAAAAATTTGAATCGGGACTTTTTATATACTAAGCGTAAGAACTACTGCTTAAACTCGGCTAATGTTTGCTTAATAATAACCACACAATCCAGCAATTGCTCTTTGGTCATAACTAAAGGTGGTGCAAAACGTATAATATTACCATGGGTAGGTTTAGCCAAAAGTCCATTTTCCTTTAAGGCCATACAAATATCCCAAGCGGTAGAGCTATCCTCTGTATCGTTAATAAGAATGGCATTTAAAAGTCCTTTACCCCTTACCCCGGAAATCAAATCACAACCAGGAATAAATGCTTTCAGTTCTGACCTGAAAAGTTCGCCCAATTCAAAGGCATTCTGTGCCAGCTCTTCTTCTTTTACTACCTCTAAGGCCGCCATACCTACTGCTGCTGCAATAGGGTTTCCACCAAATGTGCTCCCGTGGTTTCCAGGCTGTATAACACTCATTATAGCATCATTTGCCAATACTGCTGAAACCGGATAAGCCCCGCCGGACAATGCTTTCCCTAATATTAAAATATCAGGTTTTGTTTCAGGTATACCGCTACAATGTTTATCTGAACATGAACAGTTTCCACAAGTGGCCAATAATCGACCCGTTCTGGCTATCCCTGTCTGTACTTCATCGGCAATAAAAAGAACATTGTATTGCTCACAAAGGTCCTTTGCCTTCCTCAAATATCCTTCAGAAGGAACAAAAACGCCTGCTTCGCCTTGTATGGGCTCCACCAAGAATCCCGCTATGTTTTTGTTTTCCTGTAACGCGTCTTCCAACGCTTTAAGATTATCGTATTCAATTTTTATGAATCCGTCTGTAAACGGACCAAAATGTTTTCGAGCTACAGGGTCGTTAGAAAATGAGATGATAGTCGTGGTACGTCCATGAAAATTATTCTCGCAAACTATAATCTGAGCCTGATTCTCGGGAATTCCTTTCTTTTCATAGGCCCATTTACGACATATCTTTAAAGCCGTTTCTACGGCTTCAGCACCTGTATTCATTGGCAAGAGCTTATCAAAATGAAAAGTCTCGGTAGCATACTTTTCGTACTTCCCAAGCATATCGTTATAAAAAGCCCTTGAAGTCAAAGAAAGGGTCTTCGCTTGGTTCACCATCGCATCCACTATTTTAGGATGACAATGTCCCTGATTCACGGCAGAATAGGCCGATAAAAAATCATAATACTTTTTTCCTTCCACGTCCCAAACATATACACCTTCACCTCTACTTAGAACAACAGGTAATGGATGATAATTGTGGGCGCCATGTTTTTCTTCCAATGCGATTGCATCTTTAGAAGTGATGTTTTCTAAAACTGACATGATAAAAATTACTTTAAATAAAACTTTAGCAATTCCTTCTGTACCTTTTTCCTTTCGAAGAGTCGAAAATTCAGCGTGGGAGAGAAATCATCCTTGCAGAACTGCTAAAGTACTAAAAATTTAAGTCAGCGAAAGTAAATTGGACCTAGAGTCTCATTTTCCCGTTTTGTTAGATAAAATGGATACTTGAAGCTCTAACCTTTTTAACTCCCTAAGAATATCATTTTTATCCATCTGCATCCAAACGTATAATTTTAAAAAGGTCATAATAACTAAACACAAGAAGCCACTGCTGGCCCATGTAATAAGTCCTTCTACCGCATCTGTCTTTAGAAATTGCGTGACACAAAAAATGAACATTATAAAAATAATAATATTTACCACCGTCATTACAGATGCCAACCAACCCATCTTACCTTTATAAACACTACTTACTTTTTCCAATATAGACTGTTCTCCCAGTGCCTCATAGAATTTAACTTCTTCATTACTTAAGGCTTCTTTGATAAGCTCATCTATTTGTTCTTCTTCTTTTCTCATGTTATTTGTGTTTTAAAATTGTTTTTAATTTTTCTCTACCATAAAACAAGCGGGATTTAACAGTACCCATGGAAATTTCAAGTATTTGGCTCATTTCTTTCAAGGAATATCCTTCCAAATAAAACAGTCTAAGGACCAATTGTTGATTTGTTGGTAATGTTAACACAGCCTTTTGTAATAAGATAGCTCGCTCCTCTATTGGAACATTGATTGCATCAGTAACTGCCAAAATCTTATACTTCTGTAATTCTTGCTGAACTATTTTTTGCTTATTGAGCTGGTCCAGCGCTTTTCTAGTTACTATTTTAAAAGCCCAACTTCCAAACATCCCTGGTTCTTTAAGCTTGTAAAGATTGGAAAGGATACTTTTCCAACTATCCTGGACAATGTCCTTAGAACTATCTATATCATGTGTAAACCAATAGGCATGCTTACATAGCTTTATATGGTATTTTTTGACCAATACATCTAATGCTTTGGATTTACCGGAGCGATATTCCAAAACCAAAAAAGCATCCAATGTCCTACTGCGATCGTTCATAGTTCTATTTAATAGACCGTAGAAATTCAAAAAGGTTCATTTTCCTTAAATAATTGTTATTCTGTTTAAAGTTATCCCAATTAAAACAAAGCAATTCCTATTTTTGCCGCATGCGAAAAAAGAACAAGCGACAGGTTTTTGAAAATGTGGAAGTAGTTGATGCCGGGGCTAAGGGCAAAACTATTGGAAAGGCTCCCGATGGTAGGGTAATTTTTCTGACCAATACCGTTCCTGGTGATGTGGTTGACGTTCAAACCACTAAAAAAAGAAAGGCTTACTTTGAGGGTATTGCCACCCATTTTCATACCCTATCAAACAAACGTACGGAGCCAAAATGCGACCATTTTGGAGTCTGTGGTGGGTGCAAGTGGCAAGATATGGGCTACGAACATCAACTGTTCTATAAACAGAAGGAGGTAGAGAACAATCTTAGACGAATTGGACATTTGGAGTTACCCGAAACAACACCAATCAAAGGTTCTAAGAAGCAGTATTTTTATAGGAATAAAATGGAATTTTCATTTTCCGATAGTCGTTGGTTAACCCTGGAGGAAATCCAATCTGATACTCAAATAACAGATAAAAATGCTTTAGGCTTTCATATTCCTGGTATGTGGGATAAAATCTTGGATGTGAAAAAATGTCACTTACAGGAAGATCCGTCCAATACCATCCGTTTAGAGACCAAAGACTTCGCAACAAAAAACAATATTACCTTCTTTAATCCCAGAAATCAATATGGGATGTTACGTACACTTATGATACGCACCTCCTCTATCGGAGAAATCATGGTACTGGTGCAATGGTATGAAAATGATGAGGATAAAAGACTTCTTTTGATGGAACACCTAAAAATCACCTTTCCAGAAATTACATCATTACTCTACGTTATCAATCCAAAACAGAACGATACCATTTACGACCAAGAAATTATCTGTTATGGCGGTCGTGACCATATTTTTGAAGAAATGGAAGGGCTTAAATTTAAAATTAACGCTAAATCTTTCTATCAGACTAATTCAGATCAAGCGTACGAACTCTATAAAATAACTAGGGATTTTGCAGGTTTAACCGGTAATGAATTAGTTTACGATTTGTATACAGGAACCGGAACCATAGCACAGTTTATAGCAAAAGATGCGAAGAAAGTAATTGGGATAGAATCGGTTCCAGAAGCTATTCTAGATGCAAAATTCAATGCTGAAAACAACAAAATTACAAACGTTGAGTTTTTTGTTGGTGATATGAAGAATGTGTTTAACGAACAGTTTATTTCAGAAAATGGTGTCCCCGATATTATAATTACTGATCCACCGAGAGACGGAATGCATAAAGATGTTGTACAACAAATATTGAATATTGCCCCTAAAAAAGTAGTCTATGTAAGCTGTAATAGTGCCACCCAAGCTAGGGATTTGGAACTAATGAAAACGCTTTACGATGTAACCAAGTTGCAACCCGTTGATATGTTCCCACAGACACATCATGTTGAAAATGTCGTACTTTTAGAGAAGAAATAATAGCATGAAAAGGTTTAGATTAGATATTATACTATTTTTTTTTATTCTTGTATCCGTTTCTTGTGAGAAGGATGACATCTGCGTAGAGGGCAATACACCGCTAATGGTAATCGAGTTTTTTGATATAGATAATAGGGAGACTCCAAAAAATGTAACCGCTTTAAGAGTAGTAGGTGAAGGACAGACCGTTACGGTTAATACGGTTGCAGATAGAACCAATTTAAACACGATTACCATTCCGCTAAAAACAGTGGAGGATAGCACTAGCTTCTTATTAATATCAAATTCGGCTAGTAATGATGATGATATTGAAATTGGAAATATTGATACTGTTACCTTTAATTACGCCAGATTGGAAGACTTTAAATCGCGCGCCTGTGGTTTCATCGTAACCTATGAAAATCTAGATGGGGTATTACAGACAGATACTGACAACTGGATACAAGAAATTGAAATCATCCGATCAGAAATCATTAACTCAGATTCTACCCATGTTAAGATATTTCATTAGTTACCTTTTACTACTTAGTGTGGTTTCGGTGTGTGCCCAAGACAAACCTATAGATACCCAACCCAAGGATACGGTAATATATAAACAATCATACGGGATAAGAGTAGGTGTAGACCTCAGTAGGATCATTATTTCTTCTCTAGACGAGAACTATACTGGATTAGAATTTGTTGCGGATTACCGTCTTACGCAGGACCTTTACATAGCTGTAGAATTGGGTAACGAGGATAAAACACAACAAGAAGATCTTTACAATTTTAATACTTCAGGAAGTTACCTTAAAGTTGGAATAGATAAAAACACCTATGCCAATTGGTATGGGGAGCAAAATCTTATTTTTTATGGTGGGCGTATAGGATTCAGTACGTTTAGCAACACCTTAAACAACTACCAAATATTTGACAATAACCGGTATTGGAACCCAGATAGCTTTGGCACGGCATCTGAAACGCCGGAAGAATTTAGCGGACGAACGGCATCTTGGATTGAGGCCGTTTTAGGTACAAAAATAGAATTGTTTCCAAACATATATCTAGGCGCAAGTGTACGCCTAGGCTTTCTTTTTACCGGTGTAAATGAAGATCGTTTTCCTATTTTATATGTTCCAGGTTTCAACAAAGTTACGTGGGACAGTAAATTTGGGGTAGGTTACAACTACTCCATTTCCTATTTTTTACCCTTGTACAAAAAGAAAAAAAAGGTCAAGAAAATAACAACAGAAGAAGAGGTAGAGTAAAGAACTAAACTTCTTTAGGTGATTTCATAAAAATCCATTTCATCATCAATTTCTCCTTCCCGTCATCACGGACTACTGCAAACTTAGGGGCTAACAATGTAGCAAATACAGCGGCGCCAATAGCCAAGTACAAACGAGGTATTTCCATAAAATAACCTATTCCAAACCTTGCTATTAAGAATAGTACCGCAAATCCTAAAAAATTAAAAATTAAAGCCTTGTGTTGTACTTTCATAATTCCGACTCCTTGTTATATTTCGCTTTTTTACTTCCTTCGTACATTACATATTGTACCAGTCGAGATTCTAAATGACTGTTAAATACTTTTATTTTCCTTGAGGGTCTGAGGCCTACAAACTTCAAAGCCTGCAAATTAGAAGTAATGAACCAAGCATTGGTTCCTGGATAGGACTGTTTCAACGTATCACCAATTTCAGAATAAAATTCTTCAACATCAAAGTCGGAATCCAAGTCGGACCGGTCCAGTCGTTCTCCATATGGTGGATTAAAACACATATGCAACACCCCTTCATTTTGTTTTTCAGTCTTAAAAAAATTCTCCCTTTTGAGCGTAATATATTCGTCCAAGTTGGCGTTTTCTATATTCTCCTGTGCTTTCCTTATGGCCGAAGGTGCTTTGTCAAAACCCGTTATCGAATGATGAAATTCTCTAGTCTTCTTAAGACTAGAATCTACTATCTTCTCATATAGTTCCCCATCAAAATCTGGCCACTTTTCAAAAGCAAACCCTTTCCTATTTATATTTGCTGGTATATTACAAGCAATCATGGCTGCCTCTGTAAGCATGGTCCCACTACCACACATGGGGTCTAGAAAATCACATTGACCATCCCAGCCACTTAGCAGTAATAAGCCCGCGGCAAGTACCTCGTTGATTGGTGCGATATTAGTAGATATTCGATACCCTCTGTGGTGTAAAGAACTTCCCGAACTATCCAAAGAAACATTACAGGTATTGTTATGTATATGGATATTAATTCTTAAATCCGGATGCTTCACATCAACATTGGGGCGTTCCCCGTCGGTTTCCCTGAACTTATCTACAATGGCATCTTTTGTCTTTTGAGACACATACAACGAATGGGTAAATTCCTCCGAATTAACGGTAGAGTCTATAGCAAATGTATCTTCGATAGATAGATATTCCGTCCAATCCATCTGATAGATTTTTCGGTATAAGTCCTTTTCGTCCCTAACCTGAAAAGAGTTTATAGGCTTAATGATCTTAATTGCCGTTCTTAAACACAAATTTGCCTTGTACATAAAACCGGTATCGCCTTCAAACGCAACGTTCCTTGTGCCTTCTACTACGTTACTTGCACCTAGGTTTCTTAGTTCCTTTGCTAGCATTTCCTCAAAGCCAAAAAGCGTTTTGGCAACCATTTTAAAATTATTCCCCATATCCTCTTTTTAACATACCGCAAAAATACGCTAATTTTACCCCAGAAGTAGGCTGATGTCCACTTCGGTTAAAAAAGCCTAACCAACTAAATACATGAACTATATTCTCCCTATTCTTGGGGTTCTCTTAAGTTTTGTTTTTGTTTATATAACCAAACCTAAGAAAAAGGAGCATTTTAAACTACTTCTTGCCTTTAGTGGTGCATTTTTACTAGCACTTACCATTTTTGAACTCCTTCCTGAAGTTTATGAAAGCTCCAATGGTAAAACTATTGGTGTATATATTATGTTAGGTATTTTACTCCAGATTTTTTTGGAGTTCTTTTCAAAAGGTGCGGAACATGGTCACGTGCACTTATCCCATGAAAGCACTGCATTTCCATGGTTATTATTCGCTAGCCTATCCTTACACTCCTTGTTGGAAGGCCTTCCCATACATACGAACCACACTATTGTTTATGGTATTCTTATCCATAAAATACCCATTGCAATTATTCTAAGTATATTTCTCTTAGGTACAAAACTTAAGCCGATATATGCCGTACTTTTTATCTTGTTGTTTTCAATAATGACACCTCTTGGTACATTCTTGGCTGCTAACCTGCAACTAATTTCTGATTATACCATGCCATTAAACGCACTGGTTATTGGAGTTTTTCTTCATATTTCGACCGTAATTCTCTTTGAAAGCTCGGAAGGCCATAAGTTTAACCTTCGGAAATTAGTGGTTATTATTCTGGGAATCACATTTGCTTATTTTTTATAGATGTTCAGCAAAGAAGAGTCACGAAGGTTACGGGAAGAGTTTTGGATTTCCTTTGGAAAATCATATCCAAGAAAATGGATTCTCTACAACACGAAAATTAAAGGACTTATATTTCGCTTTCATTTTGATTTAAAAAAGGCAATAGTTTCAATGGATGTAGAACATTCAGATTTAGAAGCGCGTATGGCACTTTGGGAGAAAACAACCGCCCTAAAATCAATTATAACAGAAGAATTCTTAGCAGAAGTCATTTTCGAAGATTGTTTTTTTTTAGAGAACAACAAGGAAATTTCAAGGATGTATGTTTCCAAAGAACTGGTTTCTATTCACAATAAAAACACATGGCAAGAGACCATGGTTTTCTTCGCTGAAACCATGGATAAATTTGAAACATTCTTTAATGAATACAAAGATTTTCTAGAGCACTAATATACCATGCCTTTAATGTCACAAATATTCTGAATGTGAAAAAATATATTTATTTTTTTGGGTTGCGCTCTTTCGAATAAGGCGGGTTTGATAACGTTGATAATTTTTTAAAACATAGTTCCAAATTGTCTAATAACATCCTGTTAAGTTATAAAACCATACTTTCTCTAATACCTCTTTCTAATCCGGTCAACTGTGCCAATCCAAATGCCCTACCAATTATGGAATAGCCCGAATAAAAGTCATCTTGCCGTTTTTTGTCATCTAACAAAACATGCCCGTGATCAGGTCTCATAGGAATAGCGATAACTTCTAAACCATTTTGCTTTCTCTTCAACTGCTCTTTTATCAGCGCTTTCATGACTTTTTCCATAGGAACAGAACCATTTAGATGGTCCGCTTCATAAAAACTGCCATCCGCTTGTCGGGAAACATTCCTTAAGTGGATAAAATGTATGCTATCCCCAAAATCCTCGATTATTTTCAACAAATTATTGTTTGCTGATGCCCCCAAAGACCCTGAACAAAAAGTAAGTCCATTACTTGGTGACGGACAGCATTCCAATAAAAATTTGATTTCTTCATAATTGGAGACTATTCGCGGTACTCCAAAAACCGAAAATGGTGGGTCATCAGGATGGATGGCCATCCGTACCCCAATTTTTTCTGCTTCAGGAATAATAGCCTTTAAAAAGTACGCCAAATTGTTTTGTAACTTTTTTTTACTGATGTTCATTACGGCAGCGTGATTTTTCTTAAAATCATCTAACGCAATTAGCGATTTAGAACCTGGCATACCTGCTAAGATCGCTTCTTCTAGTTTTATTTTTTCGAAAGTATTCAAACCATCGAAATAGTCCTTTGCTTCTAGGTATTGCTCATCGGAATAGGTTTGTTTAGCATTTTCACGTTTTAAAACAAATAAGTCAAAAGCCGCCGCCGAAATTGAGCTGTAACGCAGTGCAGTAGCTCCGTTAGCTAAGGTATATTCCAAATCAGTACGGGTCCAATCGATCAGCTGCATAAAATTGTAGCAGACTGTAACCATACCATTTTTAGCTAGATTTTTTAAGGTCTGAACATAGTTCGCAATATGAGCATCCCTTTCGGGAAGGCCATATTTGATAGAAGTATGAATATTGACACTTTCCACAACCGACCATTCCAACCCATGTGATTGGATTTCTTTTTTTAGGGATGCTATGGTCTCCAAAGGCCAAACTTCGCCTACAGGAACTTCTTGGCACGCAGCAACAATTCCTTCCGCCCCAATTTGTTTGATTTGATCTAGGCCTACCCCAAAAGAAGGCCCAAACCATCGAAATGTTTTCTTTAGATACTCCATGGTCTATACTCCTGAAAATGAACTAAATCCGCCGTCTACATCAAAAATACTTCCTGTTACAAAACTAGAAGCGTTGCTTAACAAATAATGTAAGGTTCCGTTGAGTTCTGAAGTATCGCCAAAACGGCCCATTGGGGTGTTATTGATGATACTGTTCGCCCTATCTGTGAAAGATCCATCTTCATTGGTCAACAATTTTCGATTTTGATTTCCGATAAAAAAGCCTGGAGCAATCGCATTGACTCGGATCTTATCGCCATGTTTTGAAGCTAGTTCATTTGCCATCCACTTGGTAAAAATATCGATTCCCGCCTTCGCCATTGAATAGCCTAAAACTCTTGAAATACTTTGTTTCGCTGCCATGGAAGAAATATTGACAATAGTCCCGTGCCCTTGCTTTACCATTAACTTACTAAGAACAATAGTGGGGAGTACCGTCCCAAACAGATTAATATCTACTACTTCACGCGTGTCACTAAGCGGAATATCATGTATGGTTTGATCGGGGGTCAAGGTTGCGCCTGGAAGGTTACCACCGGCCAAGTTTATCAACCCATCAAGACGGTCAAACTCTTTTTCAATCCTATCTTTTAACAGATGTAGTGCTTCCTCGTTTAGGACATCGACCACAAAAAAATAGGCGCTATTTGCTACTATAGCATTCAATTCTTTTTGTTTGTCCTGTAATTTATCAAGAGATCTGCCCATCAAAATCACCTTAGCACCGTTCTGAACTAGATACTTAGAAATGGAACTGCCTAACGCACCCGTTCCGCCAGAAATGGCATAATAATTATCTTTTAGCGATAGTAATTCACTCATTTAGTTTTGTTTTGCCATCTTATATGCGGCTATTGTAGTGTAATATTTGGTAATCATATTTGGAATTTCCCAATCTGGCAGTTTTCCTGCTTCCAAATAGTTTAAATAATTTTCCGTGACTTGGGCAAAATGTGCTTCATGCCCAATCTTAAATTCCTCAGGTATGCTAATTTTCCATGTACTATCGGTAATTTTCTCCACTGAAGTTCCTGGGAATTTTTTAGCTATTTCGTTTGCTACTGTACTATTCAAAACATTTTCAAAATCTACACCTCCTTTTGATTCGATATACAGAACAGGTTTAAAATTCTCTTCGCCCCCTTGTTTTATAATCAAGTTACTTTTTGTGCCGCGCATAACACTGTAATGCGTATCGCCTGTTCCTTCCGGTGCTTGATAATTCCAAATTACGGAAACCTTGGCATGTTTCCCTTTTATCATATAGTTCATTTCGCCATTCGAAAAGGTATGCAACTTTCCATCAACCACATCTTTATGTAAATAGTCGGGATATGTCTCTTGTTTCGTAACCTTCTTAAACTCTTGCAAAGTCAATACTGTAGGCCAGCGTTTGGCTGTAAGCATTTCTATATCGGTGGAGTCGATTACTTTACCTGGGAAAGCCTCCCATTGCACCATATCTACCAGATGGGTAGTAACATCTACAATACCATCACCTTCTTCGTTCACGTCAAAAAACCAAGCTGGCCTAACCAAGGGAGACCCTGAGACATATTTAAAAAAATGATGCACACTTTCCTTGCTAATGGCAGGTTGTTCTAAAGTACCAACTACAAGCTCACCAAAAACCGAAGGTACTGTGGAAAATAATTTCTGCATCATGGTGGTAGATTCGAAACGTTCGGTCATAATATCATAAATAAAAACACCATTTTTATCTGCTATTTCAAAGGCTTGTTTTAACTTTTCAAATCCTTCGCCATTAATGACCAATGGCTTATCCGCGTATACATTTAGACCTGCCTTGACCGCTTCTAAAACATAATCTATTTTCTTAGAATTCTTTCCCGCCAAAACCACGACATTACCCGGTTTCTCGATAATCATTTTGTTTAGGAAGTCATTGCCAAGTTTTTTTTCAATATTCCATTGTGTAGGCCCTTCTTCCCGTGTATTGTAGGATTCAATCTTACTTAAAAAATCTCGTACTTCCGGCCCTTCCGGTGCGTAAATATAAATAGTAGAATCTACCTTAGGATACATTGTTTTCTGCACCAACCCCGCATGAAAATGACCAGGATCCAAGGTCATTAATTTCACTTTTTTAGGTATTTCTTTTAGTTCAGATTTCTCCACGTCCATTTTTTCTCCACAAGACAAGTATAGGAGAAATAATAATATTACTATGTTATATTTCATTAACAGTATATTGATATGATACTTCGCATTATTTTCCTTTTAATCTTAATTATGGCTTCCCCTTAACCGGTTAGTCTGTAACATAGTCTGTTCCATAAGGCTTGCGCTGCTCCCGATGTAACATGGCGTTGGCCTCATTATCGTTGATGAACATTTCTTTGTCGTTGTTCCATTCCAATTTTCTATCCAACTGCATGGCGATGTCGCTGATTAAACATGTCACACAAGCCTTATGCCCCTTCTCTATAGGAGAAATAGGTTGTTTCCTGGTTTTAACACACTCTAACCAGTTTCCGTGCTGATCATCAATTTTCTCTAAATGAATTTCATTCGGACCAATGACAGACTCCAATAATTTTGGGTCGGAAGCATTTAATGCTTTAGCGCTATTTTCTAAATCGACAGGATCTGATGCAGATGCTTGATAAGATCCACGCGATACAAAGATCCAGCCATCCTCACCAATGTATTGAATACCATTTGTGTATCCACCACTTGTATATACGGTCATGCCATTATCATATTCGTGCTTTACCATAAAATCTCCATGAACATTCCATAAGCCAGATTTTGGAAACTCGGCCAGTGCTTCAACCGACGTAGGACCTGTGAGTTCTGTGTTCATTCCCCATGCGGCGGAATCATAATGGTGCTGACCCCAACCAGTAATCATACCTGCTCCATAATTCCGTTGTCTTAACCATCCGGGTCTGCTATAATCTGCTTGAGGGTGCACTCCAATTTCAGTATAGGCTACTTCTGGTGTAGAACCTAACCACATATCAAAATTCAAATTACTTGGAATCGGCATTGCAGGCGCTTCGGGACCCGCAGGATCCCCTGGAAGTCCTATTTTTACCGTATGTACTTTGCCGATGCGACCGTTTCTGACTAGTTCTGCGGCAACTCGGAACTGTGGCATGGCACGTTGTTGTGTACCCACTTGTAAAATCACCTTTTTTTGTTGTACGGCAGCTCTGAGCTGTTGCCCCTCCCGTACCGTAAGTGACGTTGGTTTCTGCAGGTAAATATCCTTGCCGGCAAGTGCGGCTTCTATTGCCGGTTGCGAATGCCAATGATCCGGCGTACTTATCATAACGGCATCGATATCGGTATTTAAAAGCATTTCGCGGTAATCATCGTAAATTTTGGTGTCCATGTATTTGGCCTTTCCCGTTTTCTCCTGATAAGCCTTGTCTAAAAAAACTTTAGCCTTATTGGCACGAATGGAATCAACATCACAGACCGACATAATTCTTGCCTCATCAAAATTTAAAGTGTCTTTAATATCATGACTCATGGCTATTCGTCCGCAGCCAATTTGACCGATGTTTATTTTATTGCTAGGTGCATTTTTGCCTAATACATGAGCGGGTACGATACTTGGAAAACCAACTATGGCCGCGGTGCTCAAGGCTGTTCTGTTTATGAATTTTCTTCTTTTCATATCTAAAAATTATTAATTTGAAATGATTCTGGTTTTTGGCGGATCTGCATAGACCTGCCAGTAGGTCTCGGCTTCTTCGGCGGTCAGTTCGCCATCAAAGACCACCATGCGATATTTTAATGAATATTCCTTATTGGGAGCAATTTTCCATTCTTCATGACGGATAGGACAAAATTCGAAAAACATATCTCCGCGTCCATTATTTGAATCTATTGGCCATATTCGCATAGGCTCTGGGTGCATTCTATTTTTAGGATGACTCATAAACAAAATACCATTGGTCCCCTTACCATCAGATGAGGCCCCACTTACAATACACCATCGTGCATTGCTTCCATCTGCGGTCTGCCGGTTCTTTCCTTCAGAAGTTAGCACAAAAGAATTTTTAGCCTTCCATCGTTCGGTAAAACGGAGGCCAAGTCCCCCACCGTACCGATAGGCTTCAAAGAGGATCCCATTTTTTAAAGGGGAATTGAAGCTAGTTTCATAATCGAACATGTAGCGGTCGTCACGGCCTAGGTTCCACAAAGTAACCTCCAAATCTTCGTTTAATGCAACTCGTGGTGCTTCAGCTGTTCTTAAATCAATATGTTCTTGGGCAGCGGTAAAAGAGGAGAACACATTACCGGATGTCGTCGTTTTAAATTCCTTAAAAAGTACCGTACCCATGCCCTCTCCTAAATTCCAAAAATCTACTAGCGTTGTATCTATTCGGGTATGCGTCCATGGCGCCCACAATCCATAATGATGGTAATGATCGGGTGGTTGAATACGTGTTAACGTATCTCCTTTAGGGCTTACTATAGGATGAATATAGCCCGATTTCCTGTACAAAGAGTCTACATCTTTAGGTGGATAAACCATTTGATACCGGTAGCTGACCAAAGGGTTATTTTCCGATACCAATTGAAGGCTACCATTTTTTTTAGTAGCACTAATCCCTGGAGGCATCCTTTTTTCATCGCTCCCTACCTTCTCAATATGGTAGGTAATACCATTTATAGGGTTATGTAAAAACCATATTTCAGCGCCGTTCACTTGAAACGGAACGACACTTCCATTCTGGAATAGTTTAAAAGCGGTTAAATCTTTATCCCCCAAAAAGTCGATATTTAAAGAAATAGGTACAGATAATAAAGAAGCAGTACCCTCTAGAACCTCAAAACTATATTTTTCTTTTTCAGTACATGAAAGGATTAGTAAGAAAAGCCAAGAAAAAAGAACAAATCTCATAAATATAGGTTTGTGCAAGGTAACTAGGCAATAAGAACTACTCCACCTAACAAATTATTTTGTTTATCCCCCGGTTCTGGTCAGTTGTTTCAAGTGTATATATTTTGAAACCGGTTTTTATCAGTAAACATCTCCTACAAACATAATTCATTAGCATTAATTACGCAACCGATTGCATTAAATTATAAAACCTATTTGTACATTTGTTTAAGAATATCTCAATATTTTAAACACATGTCTGAATAATATGCAGATTACCAGTGAACCAAATAACTATAACTAAGCATGACTGCATAAAAAAGCGAGACAATTACCGGATTATTGAGATTTATAATTTAAACAAAATATGGTTAAAAAGGTGACGATTTATGATCTGGCGGAGGACTTGCAAGTATCTCCCGCTACCGTAAGCAGAAGCCTTAACAATCATCCGTCCATAAGTCCTAAAACAAAAGAGCGCATAAAACTTCACGCTAAAAAATCTGGGTATCGTACCAATAAATTCGCTTCGAATTTAAGCAAGCAAAAATCTAATACAATCGGCGTTATCGTTCCGCGCCTTAACTCCTATTTTATGTCTACGGTATTGGCAGGAATAGAAAAAGTAGCGAATGATGATGGCTATAATCTAATTATAAGTCAATCTTTAGAATCCGAAACTAAAGAAAAATTGAACGCTAAAACCTTATATGATAGCGGTGTGGATGCACTACTCATTTCATTATCCTATGAAACCACTGATTATGAACACTTGACTACCTTTACCGATAGAAAAATACCCCTACTGCTCTTTGACCGCGTGTTTAATTTACCTTCCTGCCCCACTATTTTAATTGATAATATGGCAGCTGGTCTGGACGCTACGGAACATCTTATAACCCAAGGCTGCAGCAACATAATACACGTGAGTGGAAATCTAAAGCGAAATACCTACCAAGAACGCTTTAAAGGGTTTAAACAGGCTCTTAAAAAACACGGGCTTCCCTTTTCTAGGCTGCAGATACTTGAAACGGACCTTGACCCCGAAAAAGTTAATTTGGCCCTAAATCGCATAGCAAATTCCAAGCACCCCATTGATGGCATTTTTGTTGCCAATGATACGTATGCCGTTCACCTTATAAAAGCCTTATTAAAACAGGGCTACCGAATACCAGAAGATATTAAGGTGGTAGGTTTTAATAATGATCCCGTTTCGGAGGTGATTAGCCCAAATTTAACCACTATAGAATATCCTGGCTATAAAATGGGTGTTCTGGCAGGACAACGTATTATTGGCTACCTTAAAGGCACTATAAATTTACAATCCGCGAATTCTATCACCTTAAACCATAAACTAATTGTGCGGGAATCTACCGCTAACTAAATCGATATGAAAAAAATTACTTTTTCCTTTATTGCCATAGCAGTATTTAGTTTGAATAGTCTCCACAGTCAAGAAGAACTAAAAATTGACAAAGAATGGCTGGCCAAAATAGAACAGTTGGCCCCATCTGAAACCACCATCAAGAATGTACGTAAAAAGAAAATTTTAATTTTCTCAAAAGCTACCGGATTTGACCATTGGACTATTCCCCACAATGCTGAAATGTTTAAAATATTGGGTAAGAAAACCAACGCATTTGAAGTACATGTAAAATATGATCTAGAACAGTTTGAAAAAAAGAACCTTAAACAATATGATGCCGTTGTTTTTAACAATTGTAACCCTAGTGGTCCTGATAGAGACCTTTTTGCCGATTTACTGCGACAGAACACATCGCTTTCAAATGCCGAAATCACTAAAATAGCCCCTGAATATGAGGCGAATATGATAAATTACGTAAAACATGGTGGGGGACTCATGATTTTACATGGAGCGATTACCGTACAGAATAATTCCAAATCTTTTAGTGAACTAACAGGTGGTAGTTTTGACTATCACCCAAAACAACAAGTAATGCATCTGCAAGAAGTAGATAAGAAACACCCCTTGGTTAAGGCTTTTAACGGAAAGGGATTGACCCATTTTGACGAACCCTACTTTTTTAAAAATGCGTATTTCGATTATAATTTCAGGCCTTTGCTATATATGGAGGTAGCTAAGTTGGAAGGATTGAAAGAAGATACGAATGAAAAAGTGGTGTATGTTTCTTGGATCAAAAAATTTGGTAAGGGAAGAGTATTCTATAGTTCGCCATCTCACAATGCCCAAAGTATGGAAGAACCAGGGCTTTTACAGTATTTCCTAGATGGATTACAATATGTTGTCGGAGACTTGGAGTGTGATGACTCCCCTATTGGAAAGCCATAATAGATTAAAGACCCGTATCCACTACTATTAAAAAAATACCTGCTATTATAACTTAATTTTACTTGAATTTGTAGAGTGTTCTTGTACCTCTTAAGAGGTATGTTACCCCATAAGAGCATTAAAAATAGACGATAACCATATACACTAAGTCAAGTAAATTAATAAAGTTCTAAAAGCTCAGCTTCGGTATATTCTCCGCCACTTTTAGACTTCTTACTTCTTAATTCCATTATTTTTTCAACTGATATCCCTTTTGGCTTATCCGAAAATGCGTTGGTCACATAAGAAATAATATCTACTATATCCTTATCAGTCAAGGTCTCGTTACCTATTAAGCCCGGCATAGCCTGATTAAATTCATATCGTTCTCCATTCACATGAATAGGGCCATTTAGTCCATGTAATAGAATTAAAGCCAAACGTTCCACGGGTTCTGAAACGTACTCAGACTTAACTAACGGCGGCGCCAAACCTTCCATTCCTTCTCCGTTAATACCGTGGCAAGCAGCGCAGATTTGACGAAAAATTTTTGCTCCTTTGGTACGATTATCCTCGGCCAAGGACACTCTTGTATAAATACGATTCTTTTTATTTACTAGCCTATTGTTCACGGCCTTCGTTAAATCTTCTTTCAAGAAATCATCTACCCCAACAATATTCTTTGTACTCAAATAATCGGAAAAAGCTTCTTCTTGACCAGACAGACCACTTATTAGAGCTTCTCTAAGTATCAGGTTGCTACTATTTTTTTCTAAAAACTGGGCCATCAAAGGAAAAAAATCTTGTTGGGAAAGTTGGGTCCAACAACCTAATGAGCTTGATAAATAGAGGTTAATGGCGCTATCATTTCTATCTTGAAGCTTAGTAAAAAGCTGCAGTGCTTTTTGCTTATTATCTTGACTAATAAACCGTTCTAACAAAACCAAGGCATGGACAACAAGTTGTGGATTAGTGCCTAATGCAGCCTTTTCCAAGAACTCAAAACTGAGTTGATCAGTTGCCTCCAAAACATAAAGTGCATGCAATTGAGCCAATGGTTGTTCCTGATCCATAACCAAGTCTTTAAGCAACGGAATATGCTCAGGGATAGGGGTTTGTATAAGTTTTTGTTGTGCCCTATCTCTAATCCAGCCGTTCCTATGATTTAAAGAGGTTAATAGCTGATTTTTTTGTAAATTAATTTTAAAGGAGTTTGTTTTACTAGCTTCCGCCGTAATTTTTAAAATTCTCCCGTAGTTTGCCAAGGTATCAATTTGTGATTCTATGGCCTTATCTTTATAATAGGGGCTAGAATATGCTTGATGTTGTATAATTCCTCTGTGCATATCCACCACATACATACTACCATCTGGACCGTTGACCAAGCTAACTGGTCTGAAGCCTTTATCCAAAGAAGCTAAAAATTCTTTTCCTTCCCATGCTTGTTTGGCGGAAATACTATCGCCATGAAAAGCTAAAACATTTCGTTTAATCAAATTTGCCTCGGGAACACAAACAAATACATTCTGATTATAATCCAAAGGGAAATCTCCTCCCCTATATACTAAAGGACTGCAGGAAGCCGTAACATTTACCAACAGACTGTCTGCATCAAGGACACCTTTTATATAGCCTCTATTTACAAGGGTAGCCTGCAAAGGATATACACGCTGATCATCGGTCAATATTTTACGCACCCCGTATTTTGGAGTTAGGTATTCGTTTCTTGTTAGTCGGTTAGGTAATACATAATCTCCTACGAGTTGCGTAGCGTTATTATTATAATATAGTCTGCCGAAATCATCATTTGAAATACCCCATTGTCCCCTAAACGTTGTAGCTTCTTTTATCCAAATACCATTTCTTCTCCGGTATCTAAAATTAGATTTGGCACTGTAAATCCAATTATCAATATTCATTAACAAACCATTTGGCTGATGCTCAGGATTTCCTTCTGCCGCATAGATAGAATCAACTACTACTCGGTTTTTGGGTGTATCATTCTCTATTTCTGTAAAATAGAGATAGGGCGGCTCTGCATACAATAAACCACCGTATACATGAGCCAAAGCTCGAGGTAGCACCAAGCTATCTAAAAAAATAGTGGTATGATCCATAATACCATCGGCGTCCAGATCTTCCAAAATTTTAATACGTCCAATGGGTTCATCTTCGCCTTTCCCCTCCATATTAGCCATATAGCTAGGCATTTCTACAACCCATATCCTCCCCTTTTCATCAAATGAAATAGCCACTGGAGCCACTAATAAAGGTTCAGCCGCAACCAAGTCTAATTCAAAACCAGACTCAATTTTGTAGTTATCTAAAGCAACTATAGTTTCTTCATAGGATGAAGAACAAGCGAATAACATGAGGCTTACAGACAACAGTACGTAAACTCTTATCGTTAAAACTGAAGACTTATACTTGGGAAATTTCAACATAGGGAACCATAATATTAAACAACATCTTTAAAAATAAACAACCAATGACAAAAAGCACCAGCCAAAACAAACAAATGCCAAATGAAATGATTGTAGGGTATTTTCCTTACGGCATAAAAAACAATTCCAAGCGTATAAAACAAACCACCGAGAAATAAAAGTTGAATTCCGTTTTCAGTGGTAACTGATTTAAGGTTATTGATATCGAATAGAATCAACCACCCCATAAGTGCATAGAGCAGTAGAGAAATAAACTCAAATCTACCCGTAAAAAACAGTTTTAAAATAGTTCCGATGGCGGCTATTCCCCAAACAATCCAAAATAATGCCCAACCACTGGTTTTTTCCAGTAAAATTAAAGCAACTGGGCTATAGGTCCCTGCAATCAAGAAATAGATGCTAATATGGTCTAGAATGCGTAATTTTTCCTTTAGTGGACTTCTAGAAACCAAATGATATATTGTGGAGGCAGTAAACAAAGAAATTAACGAGAACCCATAAAGTAAAATACCAAAAATGGAAAAATTTGAGTATTGGTATGCTGTTGCAATAAAAGCGCTAAACCCAATACGGATAATACTGCGCCTATAGCATGAGAAACGGAGTTGTACTTTTCCTCCTTAGGTAATTTTGCAAACTCTATCATTACCCTATTGCGATAAAAAGTTGATTACTTGTATTGTTTACCATGTTTAATAACCACATCTACGTTCTGTAATAAGCTAATATATCTTAACACATCTCCCTTGACCGCTATAATATCTGCATATTTACCAGGGGTTACCGTACCTACTTCATCTGCTACACCCATCCACAATGACGGCCAATACGTCGCTGCCCTAATTGCATACATAGGATCAATTCCAAACTCATTGACCCAAATATCCAACTCGTTCCAGGTAGATTGACTGTGAAATTTCATGGGAATACCGCTATCGGTACCTATCATTAAAACAACTCCCGCATCCAATAATTGTTGCACCTTTGTTTGCAATGTTGGTTTTCTAACCGGCGTCAATTGAAAATAGGGTAATTGATCAGGATGCTTAAAACTATTTTTAATATCGGTAATTACCGTATCGGGCAAACCTCTGTGCCATGAATCATTATCTAGTACTTCCGGATTATCTCTAGTATACTCGTAATTGTATAACCCTTCAACCGTAGGACACCAGAATAGTGGCCCGGAACTCATATCAGCGGTGCGTTCCCTAATCATTTCCATAATATCATCTGGATATCTGGGTGCAGAGGATAATCCAGTATGCTCAAAACAGTCAGCTCCTACTTTTAGGCCCCTTCTTATTTCTTCGGGACGATGCCCATGTGCAACCACCTTTAAATTATGCTTATGTGATTCGTCTACTACTGCTTTAAGCTCTTCCATAGACATTTTGTCCTGATCAATTAACTTTACGACATCTACTCCCGCTTTAGCCAATTTTTGTATTTTTCTTCTCCCATCCTCAGGGCCATTTACACCCCATCTAAAATCTTCTGTACCTGGATATGCCTCATGTTGAATAAAGGGGCCCGAAACGTATAAGGTAGCACCGGGAATCTCTCCATTATTTATAGCATCCCTAACTGCAATACTCTCTTCTAAAGGACCACCTAAATCACGAGCACTGGTTACACCAGCCATTAATAGTTGTTCTGCTGACGCAGGCATTATAACATCCTTTAAAAGGGGGGGGTAGGTCTTATCCCAGTACGCATAATCTGCATGTCCGTTTATCATGGTATGCACGTGCATATCCCATAAACCAGGGAGAACAGTCATTCCTTCCGTAGAAATTATTTGTGCATTTTGTGGTACGGCTAACGTTTCTACTGTACCAACTGCGATAATCATTTCTCCCTCTATTATAACGACACTGTTCTTAATAGGGTCTGAACCATAACCGTCAATTAGGGTACCTCCTACCAGTGCCTTTATATTTGTAGTTTCTTGTGAATGGCCAAGAAATGGTATAAGAAAAACTAGGATAAAAGAGATTGGCTTTAGCATGGTAGTCATTTTCCATAAATATACACAATAGGGTTTTACTCTTTAAGTTTTGGGTACAAAAAACCCCTCTTACATTTCTGTAAGTGGGGCTTCGAAATACATTGGCTTTTTATTTCACAATTAATTTTGCTCTCATAGAAGCGGCATGCCCAGGAAATGTGCAGACAATCCAATACTCACCTGGTTTCGATGGTGTTCGAAAATAAATTTTTTCTTCTGTCCCAGGTTCTACAATTCCCGTATGGTTTAAGACCAAGTCCGTATCGGGAACATAATTCAAATCTGCTCCGTTGAGGCCTAACTTTAAGGCCATATCACCAACTTTATCAACGGACTCGATTCCCATTTGGGTAATCACCAAATTATGAAGCATGTCATCATTGTTGTTAAAAGTCAATTCAATTTTTTGATTGCGCTCCACCTCCACCTCTGTAACATCATATTTCAATCCTGGTTTTGTACCTATTCCTATTTTCCTATCGACTCCGTTGACCCATGTTAGGGGCATTTCGTTGGTTCGTTTTGATTGAACCACTCCTTTCGCTGCTTGCATTTTTTGGGTAGGTTTGGATTTCAACACGCCTCCAGGCACTTCATTTAAGGTGTAGTATCCAGTATCATGCAAAAGTTTTTCGCCAGACTGTGCCTTCAAAGTAGCTACTTTTATTTGATGGATAAAACCCAAGCGCATACCATCAATTTTTAGTTTTGCCGAAAGACCATCAGTGGCTAATTCAACAGTTTTTACGATTGCTTTTTGTTGGTCCACAATAGGACTACCGTAGGTGTTATGGTATTTATAGTTAAAGCTGGTTACTTGATAGGTAGACGGGTTTTCGGCCATGGTTCTATTTACTGGTTTGGTAAACTCCAATATAAATCCATCTTCCTGTGCCTTCATGGTTTTAATTTCAAAAGGAGTTTTCCCACTCCAAACCAACCGTTGAAGTCCATAATTTTCTTTTCCTGTAGAAGCCCATCCCCGGCTGGTCATACCAACGAACATGCTGGTATCACTTCCCCAAATCATCCGAAGAATCCCGGATGAAAACCCCTCTACAAAATTAAACGCAGCACCTTGATAAACACCATTTACTTTTTCCATATAAACGCGCATAACCTTACTATGCCCTTGATCGCCAACAAACAATTGGCCTTCAAAAGGACCAAATTTTCCACCTGTAGTATCAAATAAAATATCAGAAGTCGAAATTCCTAGAATAGTATGTGGAAACCATATGGCAGGTGCTTTTAGTTCTGGCACTTTCTTTGAGTACTCATACAAGCTCATACCCGATTGTTCCTCGATATCCTGCATTTTCAGTTTTAGAGGAGAGTTGGGTTCTCCCGTCCAAACCAAACCCTCAGGGTTACCTGCAAAGTCACCCTTTTCTAAATGGGTCATTCTTCCCGAACCTACCCAGTCTCCTTGATTTTCAGTATAGAATACCTCTTCATCGGCATTTAATTCAAATCCGGATGGGGACCGAAGCCCTGTCGCTATTGGCGTCATCTCACCTTCAGGAGTAATTTCTAATAGCCATCCTCTCCATTTAGATAAACTGGCACCATGACCGATCCAAGACAAATTCAAAGTCACCAACATATTCCCATTTTTTTTGAATTTAGGCCCGTATGAATAGTCATGATAATTTCCTGATAAAGGCCAAGAATAAATAGTTTTATAAACGTCCGCCTTGTCATCTCCATTTTTATCTTCAAGTCGGGTCAATTCTCCCCTTTGGGATAAGTAGAAACTATTATCCTTAAAATTAAGCCCTAGTGGCTCGTGAAGTCCGCTTGCAAATTTTTTATAACTTGGAGTTTGACTATAAGGTTTATCAATTAACCAAACCTCTCCCCTTCTGGTAGATACCCCAAGTTTGTCCTTGTCTGTTAGGGCCAAACCGCCAACTTCTAATAACACGTCATCTGGAATGGGTACATTAACAATTTTATAAAACTCAGCTTCCATTTTCGCCATAGCGGATTGTGACTGACACTTGCAAAATTGAAATGCAAAAAGAAATACTATTACCAATACTGTATTATAAATGCTTTTCATTTCTTATTTATATTTACCAAATAATGCTATAATTAAGTTGCTGTTCACCAGAAGGTATTTTTACCACCAATTCATCAATACCATTAGATTTTCGAATAATAGGCTTTAAGTTGTTTTTTTTAAAATCAACAAAATAGCTTTCGTCGTTAACCACAAAAGTACCATCGGGCAATTCTTCAATTGCGGAACCGTCCGCTACTTTAAACCATAACTCATTTAAACCACTTATTTTAATTTCCCGTTTTAAACCACGGTTTTCCATTAAGGGAACAAACCTATTGGAAACTTTACTTCCTTCTATTTGATAAGAAAAAAATGGATATCCCCCGCTACCAAACTCGTATCCTAATTGTTTATAGTTTCTATTCAAACTAATAGTAGGCCAGATAGAGGTATCCTCATTCAAAACTGCCATTTCTGGGTCTCCGTGTAGTGAAACAACGAAACCTGCGGGTACAGCTAATTGTTTTTCTCCTCTACCCTGCCACATCTTCGTAGCATCCATAAAATCTCCACTCCAAACTTGAAGTAGTGAACCTGATTCTAAATCATAAGAATAATGTACCCCTTTCGGATTGCCAACGGCAATACAATGGGTTCTTTTTTCTCCTTCATGCATCCAAAAACCACGTTGCGCAATGGGTTCGTTATCTATACTAATTACGTATTCTGGATTCAATCCTTTAGTCGGAAGATCCAAAGAACTAGAAGAATGTAACGGATGTTTTTGAATACCCGGTCCTTCCACATATAAACCAAAACCTACTGTCCACGGAATGTGTTTATTATAAATTAATTGAAACGGAACTTCTCCTTTTACCAAGGAAACCTTTGATATTCGTAAAGAATCTAGGCTATAATTTCCGTTCATGGAAATAACAGTATCCTTGTCTATCAAGAAGGTACCACCTCCCCTATTAATCTTATAATCGAACATATAATCTCCTGATTCTGGAATTTTAAGTTTTCCCACAAAACTTAATAGCTTCTGTGGACGTTCGCCAGAAGCCATGCTTGCGGAAATACTATCCGTCACAATTTCTCGAATTGGCACCAAGCTATCCAAATCAGGAAACAATGCTAAACTATTTTCATATTCCTTGAGTCTCATAGCTACCAGCTCTACTTTTCTGTCTTCAAAAAGTTTATATTTTATATTCTTAAACGCAACGGGACCGTGATCCCCTTGAAACAATAGAGGTGCTTTAGATTCTTCTTTCGTTTCCAAACTACCCCTAGTTGGTCCCGACAGTTCCACATTTCGATGAATGACCACCCCGTTTAATCTTATTTCCTCAAACCACGCGTTGTTAATCTTATGACCAGAGTCATCAAACCTTGGAGCATGGAAAATAACCTTTAAATGTTGCCACAGACCGGGAGCTTTGGAACTATTCACATTAGGAGCTACTCCCTCATAACCTTCTTCTCCCTTTTCCTTGGTTTCGTCCCAGCGTTGATAAATCCCACCCATATCACTATATTGAGGAGAATCTACATTCCAACTATCAAAAAGTTGGACCTCATACCTGCTTTGAAAATAAATACCTGAATTTGATTTAACCGGCATCATTACATCACATTCAAATTCTATATCACCATGTGAAAGAGCGGTCGCTAGGTTTACTGCATTGTCCTTCACGGGCGCATTTGTTAAAATTCCGGTACCCTGGGTTGAACTAAGCGTTTTTTCCTGTGATTTATTTACATAAACCTTCCCTACTATGTGCCAGTTGCCTGCTTCTCTTTTAAAATCAGTCATATCGTCTAAAGGCACTGTTTGGAACGGTAACACAACCAATGGCTTATGTTCAACAGTCTTTACTATCTGCTGAGTCGTTTCAGAACAAGAAGTTACTAGCCCCAGGAGGAGCACAAGACAATAGATTACGCAATACTTCATTGTTCGATTTTAAAATGGAATATAAATATAGTATTATTAATCAAACTCATTGTTTTTCTAATGGTTTGTTACTCCATAGTCCAATTAAATGCACCACATCAACATATAAAAACAGTAACTACTTCCTGGGATTCTACGGATATGAATAGAACCCCTTTAGTTCAAGGTATCCGGATAGATCTTTTAAAAAAATTGCACAAAAAAACCCCCTTACATTTCTGTAAGGGGGTTCTCGAAAAAGGCGGCTACCTACTCTCCCACTTGGTATAGCAGTACCATCGGC
>RCNB010000273.1_pt1 | contig 35892 bp, 35 predicted proteins | sample 2041321 | NCBI WGS metagenome assembly RCNB01 (sample SAMN09708232, study PRJNA481090) | Marine sediment metagenome, whole genome shotgun sequencing project.
CGACGGCCGAAGATCTTCTTGCACAAATAATGCTTGATTTTTCCGAGCGGCACAAAGACATCAGACGCGTTTTTGAGCGTAGCCTGAATGAGGTAAGAGATTATGTTCCTCGGGATGCCGTGCTAAGCGAGACTAAAAGGGCTCTCATCGGGGCCTATTTTACGATGGAGTACGCCATTGAATCGGCTGCCCTTTTTAACCCTTCAATCGTCCTCCACCCTGATCAGAGCCATCTGGACAAAGGCAGCTTGCGCTTTATCATGAGCCTGAGGGCAATCGGCGAAGGCCATGTTTCCTCTATTGTATTTCGTAGTGGCGTCCTTGACCGGTACAATACGTTTGTCTTCGACCCGACCAGCGATTATGTCGAAAGGCCGGACATCCGTTTCAATCGGGTTTACGACCGGCATCTCTTCCAGTTGAAGCTCAACGAAATGGAGGCCTGCAATGGCACAACAGCTCGTCTTCTTAGACAGTTGCCGGAAGATTTCACCTATGATGATTTAGATGAAAAAATCCGAGCGCTTCGCGCAAGACCCATTTCCCCTAAGGCGCGCCAAAACAGAACTTTCGAAATCATGTACTGGCTTGCCAATTCTAATTATGAAATGAGTTTCCGACTCGATCACAAAATATCCGAACGGGTTATCTTTCCCGTTTCGGAAAACGAAAGCAGCGGCATTGAAGACGCCCGGTTCGTGCAATTTTTTGATGACAACGGTGAGGTCACCTATTATGCGACCTATACGGCTTATAACGGTTTTACAATTCTCCCGCAGCTGATTGAAACAAAGGATTTTATCAAATTTAAAGTTATTACGCTCAACGGCAAAGCCGTACAAGACAAGGGTATGGCTCTTTTTCCTCGTAGAATTGACGGCAGCTACGTTATGCTCTCACGCCAGGACGGTGAAAATAATCATATCATGTTCTCAGACAATATCCATTTCTGGCAGGAGTCAGAAATCATCCAGGAGCCAACATGGCCCTGGGAATTCATTCAGGTTGGCAACTGCGGCTCACCCCTGGAAACCGATAAAGGCTGGATCGTGCTCACCCACGGTGTCGGACCCATGCGCCAGTACTGCATCGGCGCTATGCTGCTTGATCTTGAAAACCCGGTAAAAATCATCGCTCGCCTTGAAGAGCCGTTACTTACCCCACGTGAGGAAGAGCGCGATGGTTATGTTCCCAATGTTGTTTATACCTGCGGCGCGATTTTGCACAATAGCGACTTGGTCATTCCCTATGGCATGTCTGATATTACATCCGGCATAGCAACTGTTAATGTGAGCGAATTAATTAACTGCATGCACATACTGTAGCTTATTAAAAGGCCTTGCGAATCGATTCTATCTGGGTGCAAAGAGAGTCAAACTGCTCTGGATAAAGCGATTGTGGACCATCACTCAGCGCCTCGTCCGGAGCGTGATGCACTTCTACCATGAGTCCGTGAACACCTGCGGCAACGGCTGCCCGGCTCATGGGAATTACCTGATCCCGTCGTCCAGTCGCATGGCTGGGATCAACTATTACCGGAAGATGACTTTCCTTGCATACTACCAGAATAGCAGAAAGGTCCAGGGTGTTTCGACTATGATGGGCAAAAGTGCGAACCCCTCGCTCACATAGGATTACCTCACTATTTCCGCCTTCCAAGATATATTCTGCAGCCATAAGCCATTCTTCGATAGTAGCAGACAAGCCGCGTTTAAGAAGGACCGGTTTTTTTGACCTGCCCGCTCGTCGCAGTAGAGTATAATTCTGCATATTGCGCGCCCCAATCTGAACCACATCTGCATACTCCTCCACGATATCAAAGACTTCATGATCCAGTGCTTCCGTAACCACAGGAAGGCCTGTTTCCTCTCGCACCTTGGAAAGAATTTTAAGGCCTTCTTCCCCAAGGCCCTGGAATGAATAGGGTGATGTCCTCGGCTTAAAAGCACCCCCCCTAAACATGTGGGCGCCGCTACTACGAACTGCCCTGGCAATCGTTATTGCCTGTTGTTCGCTTTCAACCGCACAGGGGCCGGCAATCATATTGAAGTGGCCGCCTCCGATAACAACATCGCCTATTTTGATAATAGTTTCCTCAGGTTTAAACTCGCGGCTTACCAGTTTGTACGGTTTGGTAACTGGAATGGCCTCCTTTACCCCTGGCAGTGCTAAGAAATGAGAGGCTTCCAACGCCCCCTTGTTGTGCAGTACGCCAATGGCTACCCTTTCTCCACCGGGAATTGGGCGGGCCGTGCAGCCCTTCTTCTCAATATCCGCCACCACAGCGTCAATCTGTTCAGGCGTTGCCTGTTGCTTCATCACTACGAGCATGACTTCCACCTTTTTAATCAAGACTTATTTCTGATCAGCATCGTCGATGGATCTAAAAGTAACTCGGGATGGCTTGTTGCAGTGACTGCTCCCCCCTTTAAGGCCCTCACATGTGTTTTATCCCCCTCGGGCTGGAGTTGTATGGCCACTTCAAACATCTCTGCCATCTGTGCAAGGGGAGGCGGTATACTACCTGGATCTGACTTTTCACTCCGGTGCGTACGCACGGCAAACCATACGTAGATGTGACTGCTCTTGGCCAGTTCTTTCAGATGGAGGAGAGAATCCCTTTTGGATTCATCAAAGACAAACCCATCAATAAGTATCATCCGTGGGATGAATATCCCCTGCTCTGTAAGATCGTTTAATCTTTCTTCAAGTCTGGGCACACTAAAGCCTTCTACCTTAAAGGTCATGATAAACCTGTGTGGCAATATGGCTTCCCAGAGCTGATCAACCTGTCCCACATTGTATTGTTTTGTTATATCTGCAAGGACTTCTCTGTACCAAAGGACAACCTTATCAACCGGATCATTTAGGCTAACATGCAAGACATTGTTGTCTCTTAGCAGGCTGTTCAGGGCAAGCTGCACCAAAAATGCTGTTTTGCCTACACCAGCCCGGGCCAGCACTGCACCAAACTGGCCATCGGAAAGAATATCGTCACCTTCATATCCAATAAGTCTCAAGGGGTTGCGCAAAATAAGATCTTTTTTAAGCATAATCATATTCCTATCTTTGAGGTAAATCACCTTTGCCCAAGACAAAGGCCTTTTTGCTTTCTGATCAAGTGTAAATGGTTGCGGCATTATTATATTTTACAGATTCCTTACGCCACGTTCTTTCTCTCTTCCGCTGCCTTTTTCATTAGTTCTTCGGAAACTGCTTTTGGGACCTCTTTGTAAGAAGCGAACTCCATGGTAAATTGGGCTTTGCCCTGGGTGGCGGATCTTAACACAGTTGCATACCCAAACATTTCTGCTAAAGGAACCCGGGCCTCTATAACACACATGTGAGCTTCTTCCTGGGTGCCCACAATCATTCCACGGCGTTTGTTCAGAGAGCCCATAATAGCGCCTTGAAATTCTGTTGGAGTTTCAACAACCACCTTCATGATGGGTTCATGAATAACTGGTTTTGCCTTGAAATAGGCTTCCAGGAAGGCCCCGCGAGAAGCTGCCTGAAATGCCATTTCGGAAGAATCAACAGAGTGCGATGCCCCGTCGTTTACTACTATTCTTATCCCGGTTACTGGAAATTCCATCTTTGGTCCCTTTACGAGACATTTCCTAAAACTCTTTTCACATGCTGGGATAAACTGTGTTGGGATGGCGCCACCGGTTACCTTGTTTTCAAAGAGAAAATCTTCTTCTTTCGTTGGTTCCATATAACCTCCTACCCGGCCAAACTGTCCCGCTCCTCCAGTTTGTTTCTTGTGCGTGTAATCGAACTCTGCCTTTCTGGTAATAGTCTCTCTGTAAGCTACGCGAGGCATGCCGGTTGTCACCTCCGCATCGTACTCACGGCGCATCCTTTCAACATAGACCTCAAGGTGGAGCTCTCCCATACCTGATATGACAGTATCCCCAGTCTCTTTGCTGACATAGGTCTTAAAAGTCGGGTCTTCTTTGGTAAATCGGCGAAGGGCCTTGGACATATTAACCTCAGCCTTGTTGTCTTTTGGACTAATAGCAAGAGAAATGACCGGTTCCGGCACATACATGGAGGTCATACACAGATTTGTGCCGGGTGCTACGAAGGTATCTCCAGAAGCACAGTCTATACCGAAAAGCGCCCCAATATAGCCGGCAGGTGTGATGTCAATATCTTCCATCTGATTTGCGTGCATTCGAATTAATCTGCCAACCTTTACCTTCTTTCCGGTTCGGGTGTTTACTATGGTATCACCCTTGGCAAGTGTTCCCTGATATACACGCACATAAGTGAGCTGACCATAGAGGCCATCTTCCAGTTTAAATGCAAGAGAGACAAGGGGTGCCTGGGGATCAGCGGAGAGCAAAACCCGTTCTTCTGCATTTTCCGCATCCAGTGCCTCGTTTTTCACATCAAGCGGACATGGCAGAATTTTTGTTATGGCGTCAAGAAGTGGTTGGACACCCTTGTTCTTATAAGCAGATCCTATAAGAACAGGTGTGATCTCGCGCGTCAGGGCTGCTCGGCGTATAGCCTCATAAAGGAGATCTTCACTCACGTCATCCTCAAGGGCAGCCTCTGTGAGTTCGTCAGAAAACATAGCGGCTGCATCAATGAGTGCTTCGCGCTTTTCCTTGGCTTGCGAAAGGAGTTCTTTCGGTATTTCTTCAACACGAATATCTTCTCCGTTGTTACCATCAAAATAGAACGCCTTCATCGCAACAAGGTCTACGACACCTTCAAAATCCGCTTCCAGGCCAATGGGAATCTGCATAGCCACTGCATTGTGTCCGAGCTTTTCCCTGAGCTGTCTAATGACCCGGGAAGGGTTCGCTCCGCTTCTATCACACTTATTAATGAAGGCGATACAAGGAACCCCATACCTGGTCATCTGCTGATCTACGGTGATAGACTGGGACTGAACGCCACCAACGGAACACAGAACCAGCACAGCCCCGTCAAGGACCCTGAGCGATCGTTCAACTTCAACCGTAAAGTCAACATGGCCGGGTGTGTCTATGATGTTGATTTTATGGTTATTCCACTCGCAATAGGTAGCGGCGGAGGCGATGGTAATCCCACGCTCTTTCTCAAGTTCCATAAAGTCCATGGTTGCCCCGACATTATCTTTCCCCTTGACGTCATGGATTGTATGTATACGCTTGGTATAATAGAGTATTCGCTCAGTAAGCGTGGTCTTGCCGGCGTCAATATGGGCGCTAATGCCTATATTCCTTACTTGCCGGATGTCATTTTGCATGGCACTGTCTCCTTTGACAAAAAAACCCTCACTCGGAACCGGTCCAAATGGGGGATTTACTTAAACCAATCAGACTTTAAACTTATAATATATTATCAAATTCGGATTTTGTCAATCTTTCATTGATGGTTTCATAAGTCGAGATCTATGCTACGATCTTCTTTGTCAATAGCAAGCTGATTCTAATTCTTCCATCCGGCGCCCTTAGCATCAGCGCCACACGCTCTCCTTGTCGCACATGCAAAGATATACCCCTAAGGACATGGATATTGACCATAATAGTTATGAACGCTTCTAAGGCGTAGCAAAGTGCAAACCCTTACCTGTCATCAATAACCCCACCTGACGGAAGATTATGTTGTTCTATTGTTGAGGCCTCGACCAACCTTATTGATACCTCAAGGCCCAGCATTTGAAATACTTGTCTACGTAAATGCTTCAGCGTGTTTTCAACGAGTTTTACTTCATCGGAAAAAATAGTCTCAGTAATCTCAAGCCATATTTCAACCATGTCCAGAAATTTCTCTTTGTAAAGCCGGATCAAAAACCGGGTCGGCGTTTTGCCTGAGACGGTTTTGAGTATATGTTCGATTTGGGCAGGATGCACTTTTACCCCCGCGATGGTAAGTACTTCTCCTGTATGTCCCGTAATTTCAGAGATGCGGACAAAGCTTCTGCCGCACGGGCATAGATCGTCTTTAATAGAAGCCAGATCTCCTGTTCGGAAGCGAATAAGGGGGAAAGCCCTGGCTGTCAGTGTGGTTAACACCACCTCTCCTTGCTTGCCGGGCAGACACACATCATCAGTACCAGGGTCGATGATCTCTAGCATGAAGTAATCCTCACTGATATGAAGCCCCTTCTTTTCATGGCACTCAAAACCGATTCCTGGAGCTGTTACATCACTTAGCCCATATCCGGCGGTTAGGCTAATGTCTAAAGCCCTTTCCAGCCTGTTGCGCCAGTCTGGATCCAACGGTCCCCCCAAAACTAAGATGGCCTTAAGGGCAAGATTGCTTGTCTCTATATTGGTATCTTTTATGACTTCAAGTATGTGCATGGCATAAGAAGGGGTGGTAAGGAGTACCGAGGTTTTGTAGTCCTCCATGGCCATAAGTTGTTTGGATGTGCTCATGTGGGTCATCGGCATGACTGAAGCGCCTATGTTTTCAGCCCCCTCTTTTAATGCCCGGCCCCAGCTTGATAGGCCTGGATTAAGACAAATCTGTACAATATCTGTATCAACCACTCCGCCTGCAGCTAGGAAACGGGCCGTAACAGTGTTTCTTGCTTTAAGGTCTCCCTTGGTGTAACCGACTACTAATGGTTTTGCAGTAGTCCCTGCTGAAGGGCTGATGCGAACTATGTCACGCAGTGGTACCGCAAATAGGTCATAAGGATAATTATTTGCCAAGTCCTGTCGTGTTGTAAAGGGAAGGTCTTTGATTTGTTGTACAGAACTCAACGTGCTGGTATCTATTCCCAGCAGATCAAATTGCTTTTTGTAAAATGGGACATTCTTGTAGGCTCGATTCAAGGTACTTTGAAGCTGTTCAAGTTGGAGTTGCTCAAGCTCGTCTCTGTTCATCTTTTCGTTGTTTCCATTAAAGGATTTCAATTCGTATCCCTCCCTTCCCAGAATGTCTTGTAATCCTTGCCGAGATATGCCCGCTTGACATCACTATCGTTTAGTAGATCAACCGAACTTCCCTGAAGGATAACCCTGCCCGTCTCTAACACATAACCACGGTCTGATATCTTTAAAGAGGCCTGGGCGTTTTGCTCAACAATTAATATGGTTACACCGCTATCTCTGAGTGCGGAGATGGTTTTCATAATATCTTTTGTTACTAGCGGGGCGAGGCCCATAGAGGGTTCGTCCAAAAGCAACAATTTCGGCCGGGCCATTAAGGCACGGCCGATAGCAAGCATTTGCTGTTCGCCCCCGGAAAGAGTGCCTGCAATCTGTTTGTTACGTTCCTCTAATCTTGGGAAGAGCCGAAAGATCCCTTCGAGATCCTCTCTAATAGAGTCTTTCTCTTTTTTTTTAAATCGCAAGTAGGCTCCTAGTTCCAGGTTTTCAAGAACTGTCAAAGGAGCAAAAATCTGACGTCCTTCAGGCACCTGGCTGATACCAACAGCTACAATCTTTTCCGCGGAAAGATTGTTGATCTTTGTCTTTTCGCAGTATATTTCACCCTGTGTACAAGGTATGAGCCCAGAGATAGCATTTAGTATAGTTGTTTTCCCGGCACCATTTGCGCCAATCAAGGAGACAATCTCATTAGAATAAACATGGAGAGACACATTTTCAAGGGCCTTAATACGGCCGTAATGTGCATGGAGATTCTTAACCCTAAGCATAAGATTCATCTCCCAAATAAGCCGAGACGACTTCAGGGTTATTCTGAATTTGCCGTGGAGTGCCCTCGGCAATGTTTACCCCGTAGTTAAGAACAACTATCTCGTCGGAAATCTCCATGGCAACTTCCATATTGTGCTCAACGAGCAACACAGCTATTCCACGGTTCCTGATTTTCAGGATTAACTCGGTTAACGCTTGGCTTTCCGTGGTGTCAAGGCCGGAGGCGGGTTCGTCTAGTAGCAACAATTTGGGTTCGGTAGCCATCGCTCTGGCAATCTCTAAATAGCGCTGAAGCCCAAAAGGAAGCCCGTCCGAGTCTTCATGTGCCCGTTCTTTAAGATTAACAAAGTCGAGGAGTTTCAGCGACTTTTCCACAACAGCCCGTTTCTCGGTTTGGGCCGCAGGGAGCCTGAAGGCCCCGCTGAACAGGCCCGCTTCAGTTCGTACGTGGCAGCCCATCATGACATTTTCAATAACAGTCATATTATCAAATAGTTCCACGTTTTGAAAAGTACGAGCAATCCCTTTCCCGGCGATAATATGAGGTTTTAGGCCATCGATCCTGTTGCCACAAAACCGGACAGTCCCTTCCGTAGGAACACTAAAGCCGGTTATGATATTATAAAGGGTTGTCTTGCCTGCACCATTAGGCCCTATCAGTGACTTTATCTGTTTATGTTCAACAGAGAAAGAGACATCCGCCAGGGCAGTCAGACCTCCAAAGGACTTCGTTATGTTATCTATTTCAAGAAGTTTGCTCATTGCACAGTCTTTTCTTTATCTATGGGTACCAGTGTCCGTCCAGAAAGGGTAGCTTTTGGTCCAAGACAAGGCCGCACGAGGGTTTCCACCGCAGTCGCAGCAGCCGCTGCGTCGAGGATGAAAACCCGTGGAGAACACAGTATTGGGCAAAAATATGCCATTTATGGATGGACACTTAGGCGCTTTCTCAAAGCGCTCATCACAGAGGTGATATCTGCATTGGAATCTTCAAGAAATATGACAAAATAGTATATTTTTCCACCCTCAAACTCCATATACCCCACACGTGTTCTGATATCTTTTAAGGTTCCGCTTTTGTACAAGATCGATCCTTGTCTTCCGAGAAGATCACGATGGTTTTCAAAGGCTTTTAGCACCGTCAGCATGTCCATGGCCGACATACTGTTTTGTCTTGAGATCCCGGAGCCTTCGACAACCTTGGTATCCTTTAGATGAAGTATCTCTTTGTAGTAATCAGAAAGGCTGCGAACACCTTTTTCGAGTGTGCCGGGGGGGCCATGCAAAGCAGCTCCTAGTGTAACAAGAACCTGATTGGCCATAAAATTACTGGAAAATTCCAACATCTTGCGCAATGCTTCTTCCAACGAGAACGTAGATCTGTATGTGTAGAGCAGTCGATCTTTTTCACCAACGGCGCCAAAGCGGATGTCGCCGGAAAAGTTCACACCACCTTTACCCAAGAAATAGGCCAGAAGTTCGCCGGCATAGCGTGGAGTTTCGTTTCTTTCGTGGGTGAAGGTGTATCTACCTCTTTTCAATCCAAGCAACCGGATTTTCCTGAGCGCCAGGGAAGTCATTGGGGTCTGTGGTTCTGCGGAGACAATCTTGCCCTTTTCATCGTGTTTAAAGAACACCGTATTAAAGTTGGCACAAAGCGCCCCGATAGGAGCATCATATGGATTAGTAGAATCTGCCGCTCCTGGAATACTGATGTTACGGGAAAAATACGTATCATCCAGCAATAAATCATTAAATCCCGAAATTCTGGAAGCAAGCTCCAGTGCAATTCCTTGCCATACTTCAGAGATAAGAAGAGGATCTCCATAGCCCTTTACCTTTAGATTTTGTTTACAGTCCAAATAGAATTCGGTCTTAAACCGGTAAGACCTTCCCAAGTAGTGGATCGCTGCAAGGGCAGTCAATATCTTTAAAGTAGAAGCAGGCACATACCTTTTCTTTTCGTTTTGTTTATAAAGAATTTTACCATCGGGCCCTGCGACCAGGAAGGCATCATCAGATGAAAGTGCTGATAGGGGTAAATAAACCTCTTTGGCCCACATGGAATATGGGAAGGCCAACCAAAAAGCGAGGAGAGCAATGAGGTTCAACGCAAAAGAGGGTCGCTTCATTTGCTGTTCAAAAAGGTCTTATACGCCTTGTACGTCATATAGATATCACCTTTGCCGGCTATCTCAAAAGGTGAGTGCATGGAAAGGATCGGGGTGCCACAATCTACCACCTCCATGCCATGAACTGCTAGAAACTTGGCAATCGTGCCACCACCGCCTTCGTCTACTTTGCCCAATTCACCTGTTTGCCAAATTACTTTGTTTTTGTTGAAGATCCTGCGGATTTGACTCAGATACTCTGCATTGGCATCACTTGAGCCGTATTTGCCTCCAGACCCGCCAAACTTGGTAATACACACACCGTATCCGATTTTGGCGGCATTCCGTTTTTCGTGGACATCCTGATAGTCGGGGTCAAGGGCGGCGTTTACATCACCTGACAATGCCTTTGAGTTCAGTAGGCAAGCCCTCAACGTTTTCGCGTTGGCTTCCTGGCCTGTAATTTCGTAAAGATCTGTCACAAAGTCTTCCAGGAAGCGAGATTTCGCCCCAGTGCTTCCGTCACTTCCAATCTCTTCCTTATCCGTAAACAAAGTTATTGAGGTTTTTTCAGGTGAGGCAACCTCAGCCACAGCTTCCAATGAGGCATATGCGCATACACGATCGTCTTGTCCATAAGCACCGATCAATCCGCGGTCCCATCCCACATCGCGGGCGCTACCGGCCGGCACGATCTCTATCTCGGCACTCATCAGATCTTCTTCAATAAAACCGTAAGTGGAAAAAAGGTGTTCCAATACGGCAAGTTTGAACCTCTCTTTGGTTTCTTCATCTCCAATAGGCAGACTTCCCACTAGTATATTCAACTTCTCCCCTTCAAAGGCGTCAGACACCTTTTTGTCTGTCTGAACCTTTCGGGCTAAATGGGGTAGAAGGTCGGCAATTGTAAAGACAGGATCATCTTGGGCTTCACCTACCTGAATGTCAAAGGCCTTCCCGTCCTTGTTGAAAACGGTGCCATGGATGGCCAGAGGTCTAGTCAACCATTGGTACTTCTTGATCCCGCCGTAATAATGAGTCTTTAGAAAGGCAAGATCCACCTCTTCATAAAGGGGGTTTTGTTTGAGGTCCAAGCGCGGTGCGTCAATGTGAGATACCACAAGATTTACTCCTGACGAAAGGGCCTTTTTCCCGAGTACGGCAAGGGCAATGTTCTTATTCTTGGAAACCTTGTAGAATTTGTTGCCTGTGGCAGCTTTTGTGATATCTTTAAATCCTTTCTTTTTTGCGAAGTCCTCAATAGCACGCACTGCCTCACGCTCTGTCTTGGCAACATCAAGAAACGACTTATACCGATTGGCAAATCTAAACACCTCTTGTTTGTCTTTTAATCCCAGAGAATCCCAAACCAGTTGAGGTTTGCGAACAATTTGCTTTCTGAGCTCTTCCACCTTTTTCTTGGTTACTTTTCCCTTCATATCCCTCTTTTAACCACCTTTCTGTCTCAAGACATAAAATATTTTTTGCACCTCTATCGAAACGACAACTGTCTTGGAATTGCTTAATATAACGCCCCTTTTCATCCATGTAAAGAAAGTAGTAAAAAAATGAACGTCGAACATTGAACATCGAACGTCCAGCGTCGAATGAAAAGCAAAGATCCGATACAGAATATTCAATGACTATTTCTGTTTTTTTAGCCGTTTTGATGTTCGTTCTGTTTCTTCATCTTTTCCCATTCAACATTCGATGTTAGACGTTCATTTTATTTCCTGACCACTGGCAACCGGCCACCGACAACTGATAACTGACCACTGGCAACTTCCCCCCTACTTACTTTCAACAACAAGTGTTACAGGTCCGTCATTAACCAGGGACACAGCCATTTTTGCCTGAAACTGACCAGTGGCCACCGGGATGTTTTTCGATCTCACCTGACTTACAAAATATTCATAGAGCCTTCTGGCTTCCTCTGGTGGCGCCGCCTCAACAAAGGATGGCCGCCGCCCTTTTCGGCAGTTACCAAGGAGGGTGAATTGCGAGATAATGATGATTTCACCACCTGTTTCCAAAAGAGAGCTATTCATCTTGCCTTTCTCATCTTCAAAGATCCGCAAGTGAATAAGCTTGTCAGATAGATACTCCGCGTCCTTTGCCTCATCGGAGCGTGAAATCCCCAAAAGAACGACGAGGCCCGGACCGATTTTTCCGACTATTTGGTTGTCTGTTCTAACCTCACAGCTTGTAACGCGTTGAATGACCGCTCGCATGAAAAAATCCCTGACTCTTGTACAACCTCCCGGCTGTTTGGTTTTGAATGTCGAAAAAACAAAGTCTCTCTATGCCGATACATTTCGATATTCAATCTGACGCACAGATTCTAGCATCTTGATTCAATGTGTCAAGCATGGCGGCAAGGCTTCCATGGCAACGCAAGCATCTAATTGAAAAACAATGCGATTCATGAGATAAACTGTGAGAGAAATGGTGATAACAAATCTGGAATTCGGGTCTTCAATTTTGTCCTTAACCTTGAAAGTTGAACTCTGAACCGGTGAACGCTTACAACAAATGAAAAATGTTCCTTTTAAAAGACCAAGGCGGAAGCCTTACTATCGTAGGTCCGGCAGATCTACTCATAAAAGAAGCATTGCCAGGATAAAACCTAGTGCGGACGCTCGATTAAAAAAGGTCTTTGCCAGGATCGGTGTGCCTTCTCAGAAAGACTTTAAGCCTGACAACTTCCAATTGGAGGCTGTATCTATCATTGCCGACTCGGATTGTCTCGTCTCGGCCCCGACAGGTTCAGGAAAGACCTGGATCGCGCAAGAGGCGATTCGTCGTGTTCACAGCAAAGGCAAAAGGGCTTGGTATGCTTCGCCGCTAAAGGCCTTGACCAATTCAAAGCTCTCGGAGTTTGGTCAGGAATTCGGCCATGAACATGTTGGTATATTGACAGGGGATCGCAAGGAAAATCCTGATGCCCCAATTATTGTCGGTACAACTGAGATCTTGCGCAATCAACTCTATGACGCCATGTACGAGGGCAAGGATCTTAAAACAGACCTGGTGATCCTGGATGAAGCCCATTTCTTGGGAGATGAAGATCGAGGAGTGGTTTGGGAAGAGATCATGATCTATTTGCCTCAGCGAATCCACCTATTGCTCCTTTCCGCAACTGTAGGAAACGCCCGTCAAGTTGCGGGCTGGTTGGAATCTATCCGATTCAAGCGTTGTGTTGTAGTGGAAGAAACAGGCCGGCCAGTGCCCCTTTTCCCACTCTTTTTTCATCCGTCAGGTAGACTTTTTCCACTGTTAGGTGCCAATGGAATTGATAAGAAAGTAAGGGATTATTTGAACAGCTCACATCCTCAAATACTCGCTGCCCCGGGACAACTCCCCCCTTTTGGGGATATCATGAAGGTTTTGAAAAAATATGATCTTCTTCCTGCCATATTCTTTATGAAATCAAGGGCTGACTGCGACGCAGCACTTGATCGTTGTATTGCCGATTTGAGCCCGGGGAAACAAGACAAGTTAAAGGGGGCAATTGATGGACTGATTGAAGGGCATGCCCGTTTGGCCGATCACAGGCAAATGTGGCCATTGCAAAACATGGCGGTAGCAGCCCATCATAGTGGGCAACTTCCCGCCTGGAAACTCCTCATAGAAGGGCTCATGACCAAGGGATCACTTGATGCGGTTTTTGCTACATCAACAGTGGCTGCCGGCGTTAATTTCCCGGCTCGAAGTGTAGTGTTCCTGAATTCGGATCGTTATAACGGTCACAAATTTGTGCCGCTAGGCGGCACTGAGTTTCACCAGACCACGGGCCGGGCAGGCAGGCGAGGGAAGGACCGTATTGGCTTTGCCGTGGTTATTCCCGGCAAATATATGGACATTGGGTTGATTGCCAGGCTTTGTGCCTCACCGTCTGAGGCTGTGCTCAGTAAGATCAGGCTCGATTTTTCCATGGTCCTAAATCTACTTCTATCTCATAGGCCAGTTGAAATAAAAGAGATTTTTCGTAAATCCTTTGCCACATATCTGGATGTTATTAACCGGCAACCAAAGCTCGATCAAAAGTTTAAGGCAGCGGGGAGTCGATTAATGGAATTGTTGCCCGAGTCATTGTGCGGAGGTCCTGATGTTGTCCTGGATCTCATAAGGAAACGCCGGGCATTGATATGGGAAAGCAAGGATCTAAAGCGTAGATTCAAGAGGCTTAAAAGTAGGCTTTCCAAGACAGCAAATCTGGTCCCCGGTCGACTATTTTTAGACCGTCGTGGTCGCATGTATTGTGTTTGCAAGTCACAGATAAAAGGTGGAGAAAAGGGCGTGCTTGCCTTGAGGGTAAAGGAAAAACCTTCCTTCCATGGCAAGCATTTGAGGATGCGGTGGTTTCCTGCGCAAAAGGTTTCTCAAATCTTAGACGAGGTGCTGAAACTGCCGGACGCAAAAGATACACGGGAAACAAAGGAATTGATAGTTCTTGCTGCAAGCAGGGGATCTGCAAACGTTTTGACGTCCTTGCCTTTGAGCCAAGGCGAGCTTGCACAATTGAACCCTATCAGTGAGCGGCTATTTTCTCTACAAGAGCAGCTTGACGAATTGACTTGCAATAATTGTAGATACTTGAAGACATGTCACGGAAAAACCAAGGGGCCTTTTAGGTCGGCTCTTGATGACTTTGCCCTGTTGTGGGACCGTATGAATGCCGTGCGGATGGAATTATGGAAAGATTTTGTTAGACACCTTGAATTCTTAAAAGAAGAAGGCTTTATTGATGAGAGCGACAAGTTAACTCATGATGGTTTGTGGGCCTCTCAGCTTAGGTTAGATCAACCACTAATGGTTGCTGAAGCCCTACGTTTAAACGTCTTGCCGGACTCAAATCCGGTCCTCCTCGCGGCACTGGTTGCCCCCTTTGTTCATGATCGCGATGTGGAAGATAGTGTAAATGAGTCAAATCTCACCAGAGCACTTCTCAAGGCCTATGAGAATATGAAGAAAAACTTGATCCCCCTAATGAAACGAAAGGAAGCATGGGGTTTTGAGGTAAAACCAATTACATTGTGGGCCAGCGCTTCAATTTATGCTTGGGCAAGCGGACAATCATGGGAGAATGTACTTGAGATGGCTGGGATTTCAGAAGGTGACCTTGCCATGCTGGTTTTAAGAACAGCAGAAAACCTGAGACAGATCGGATCATTAAGAAAAACATATCCTGCCATTTCCCAGATCGCATTTGAAGCCATTGACATTATCCTGAGGGAACCGGTGGCAACGAAATGTTGATACGCACCTCATTTTATACACCGGCGAAACCGATTGACAAAAACCCTGAAATTATGTATATGTGACAACTAGTTTGAGCATATTATTCATCCCCCTCCCCTCATTTCCCCCACCAGGGGTAAAGAGGAGGATAAGGATGTTTTTACTGAGGCAAGGACCATGAAACGGCTCAAAAAATACGTTGGCAAAGAGATCGACCTCGAAAACATAAAAAACGCCAACGGCCTGAAGGACTTCGGCTTTAACTGCCGGTACCTCCCCGACCCGCCGGAAGACTTTGATGAGTTTGAGTTTGGCACAGAAGTTGGTGAGCTCAAAAATTTAGGGTTGATAGTCACTGTGGAGTCTATGAAAATAGTAAAATTCTTTTTCGGATTGATCGATCCGGATAACCCCGACATAATCAAGCCCTTGACTGAAGAACAACTCAAAAGTATTTTTGATCAGGCGGAAAGTACAGTTCTCGGTTTTTTTGACTATATTACAAAATAGTATAACGGAGCTTACATGATCAAATTGCCAGAAGGGATGCAGTATGCAACTGACAGATATTTTACCTCTTGAAAAATGGGTTGAGCTTGAAAAGGATATTAATAGCACTTATGGCCTTAATGCTGGCATTTTTGATAAGGACGGCAACAAAGTAACTCAGTACGCAAACTGGGGAAACAGGTTGTGCCCTGTTATCAAAGGCAACGAAAAGGGCCGAAGCGCTATCTGTGCCGTTGCCAATCAGAATATGCTTGGGCAAGCGAAGCAAACAAAACAGTCAGTTAGCGAAGAATGCGACGCGGGACTTGTAAAATTTGTTTCACCTATATTTGCGGGTGACGAATTTCTGGGAATAGCTAGTGGTTGTGGTCGGCTGCTTGATACAGGCGAGGTCGATTCCTTTCTGATTAGCAAACTAGCAGGTATTGATCAAGCAGAGGTAGAGAGTCTTTCCAGCGATATTAGTACGATTACAAAAGACGAAGCAGAATCGGTCATCACGTATGTGGAGGAACAGATAAATGAAATTTTGAGTGATTTTAAGAAATAGGCAAGAGAACACAATATGAAATTGTGTGAATATACTGTTTGTTGGACTTAATCTTGTATGATACGCGGTGAAAGGATTTCCCCCCTTTAGACCATCCAACAAGGCCAATATAAGGCAGAGCGCCACACTCTCTGAATAGGTCCACTTCCACTCACAAATTGTCTGTTTCGGCAGTGTCGAAGGAGCAGAAAGCCTCCGGGCTTCTTTGTGCTTAGGGTTCGTCGCGAAATAAGTGTTACAAGATTTTGAAGAGGGGATACAACACAGTTACGTATGAACGCGAAAGATATGAAACTAACAGACATCTTAACTATTGAAAAATGGGCTGAGCTGGAAAAAGAGATTTATGAAAGATCTGGTCTTGACACCAGCATTTACCCGACTAGTGGTATAAGCATAACGGATTATAAACACTGGGCAAACAGCTTGTGCCCTGTCATAAAGGCAAACAAGAAAGGGCTTAGCTTTATTTGTGCTGTTGCCAACCAATATATGGCACAAAAGGTATCTCAAACAAGACAACCTTTTGTTGGAGAATGCGATGCCGGACTTGCAAAGATAGCAGTGCCGATATTCGTTGGTGATGAATTCCTCGGGACTGTTGGGGCTTGCGGTAAATTTCTTGACGGAAGCGAGATTGAATCTTTCCTGATCAACAAGACTACAGGCATTGAAGAGGAAAAGATAGAACGTCTGTCTGTTGGTATAGCCAAAATGACACCAACACAAGCGGGAAGCCTTGCTGCATACATGGATAAACGGATAAAGGAAATCGTAGAAGCGTTTGAAAAAAGTGGGGAAGGAAAAATTATATGGAAGCACTAGATTTGACCAATGTGCTAGAAACAAAACTCAATGCTCAACAGGCCATGGCCTGTTTCACCTGCGCAACCTGTGTAAGCGGTTGTCCGGCTACGGGCATAGACGGCTTTGATGCGCGAAAATTGGTCCGCATGGCGGTTCTGGGGATGGAAAAAGAACTGATCGACGCTAGGTGGCCCTGGATCTGCACTATGTGCGGCAGGTGCGATTATGCCTGCCCCATGGGGGTCAAAATAGGCGACCTGATCAGGAATATCAGAAGTCTCCGGGGCCGGGAAGATGTCCCTGGAACACTCCACAAGGGCGTTACAGCAGCCCTAAAGACGGGGAACAACTTCGGCATCCCCAAGGACGATTTCGTCTTCGTCATGAAAGATGTGGCAGAGGAATTCGCAGACGAGGAAGGCTTTGACGATTTCGAGATGCCTTTGGATAAGAAAGGGGCTAACATCCTTTGCACGGTCCACGGAAAACTTCCTTTCGGTCAAACCGATGATATGAAGTTTTGGTGGAAAATCTTCTATGCTGCCAATGAGAGCTGGACGATCCCGTCTGAAAATTGGGAGGGTGTCAACTGGGCACTATACACCGGTGATGATTCGGCCATGAAGACCATGGTCGGAAGGATTGTGGAAAACATGGAAAAGCTGGGGGCAAAAAACCTCCTCTTCCCGGAATGAGGTCACGCCTACATGGCGACCAGGTTAGGTCTCCAGAAATGGTATCCGGAATTCTTCAAGAAGTATGGCACCTATACGGTCTTCGATCTCATGATCAAATACATCAAGGAAGGAAGAATCAAACTCGACAAGTCGAAACATCCAAGATTGGCCACATATCATGACCCATGCAATTACGGAAGAAAATCTGAGATGAAATTCGGACATGGCTACTACGAAGAGCCTCGCTGGATTATTGACCAATGCTCGGATAACTGGGTCGACACGTTTCCAAACAAGGGCTTTCAGTTCTGTTGCGGTGCGGGTGGAGGATCATGGCTTACGCCCTATAAGGAAGAAAGGGTCTATTACGGCCGTAAAAAAGCCGGACAGATCAAGTCAACTGGGGCTGATATGCTGATTGTCTCCTGTCATAGCTGCTACGACCAGTTCAAAAAAAGCCTTAGGAGTGAATATGACATGGAAGACCTTGAGGTGAAGTATCTGTGGGCGATGGTCGCCGATGCGATAGTCCTTTAAGTCGACATTATAACACAAAAAGCCCCCGGGGATACCCCGGGGGCTTCTAAGCAATCTTTTGCCAATAACACCTACAACATTCTTTTCTCTCTCTAAACTGCTATGCTGACGGCCACCCGCCGGATGAAACCCTTGCTCCTGAAGATGTTAAGATAAGACACTCGGTCTTCGGCATCTTCTCAATCAAATGCTTCCCGGCGACCGGTTCCAATACAAAGACACTTGTTGAAAGGGCATCTGCATCCATTACGTTTGAGGCAAGCACTGTAACGCTGGCGCTCTCTAGTGGCGATCGACCGCTGTTCGGACTCACGATGTGATGATAGAGCTTCTCTTTGTCAAAATAAACCTCGTAGTTGCCTGATGTAGCAATTGCACCATTTTGCATGGTTATGACATCCGCGTAGGATCCATCCTTTTCAGGGCTCTGAACCGCTACACGCCACGGCGCGGTAGAGTCTTTCCCGCCAATGGCACGAATATCGCCACCCGCATTGATGAGTCCGTGCTTAATGCCATTATGTTTAAGGACGCTTGCGCCACAGTCTATGATGTATCCCTTCGCAATGCCGTCCAAAGTGATACCCATGCCCTCTTTTGCAAGATGGATTTCCTTGCCGTCAAAACAAACGGCATCGGCATCCACCAACTTTAAAACCTTGGCAACTTCAGCCTCCGATGGGGGTTTTCCATGCTCGGCAAAGTGATCCTTGTACAAATCGACAAGGGGTTTTACCGTCATGTCAAAGGCACCGCCCGTGACCTTATGAAAATGAAGTGAACGGGCCAGAACCTCTGATACCTCGGATGGAATCTCAGACAGGCCTCCATCACGATTAAGTACCCCGATGGCCGAAGCGGAATCGTATCGATTGAGCAATCGGCTTACCCTGTCCATTTCATCAAAGGCCTTGCCGATAACATCATCGGCCTCATCCTTGGACGGGTGCATTACCGTTACGGCCACAAAGGTACCCATGGCCAAGCGAGCCCTCGTTACCTTGTAAAGCTTTCTGTCGAAGGCGACACACTCCGAGACGGGCATTACACCGCCAAAGGCGAGACCAACACCTAACATACCAGAGTATTTTAGAAATGTCCTCCGATCAACTGTCCCAAATTTTTCCTTTTGCTCAGACATAGCACTGTCCTCCAATTCTAATTAAGCCGCTGCTTCTTTTAATCGTTTCTCTTGATCAAGTTCGAATCGTTGCAGAATATGGACCTTTTTGCAAGCGGAAATACAGACTTCCTCACAATCAGGCCCATAGTCCATACATATCTTATGATCAACGGTGACTACGCCATCTACTTCCGAGATGGCCTTGGCCGGACATTTTCTTATACACGCCTTATCATGTATACAACCGGCTTTACACACCGACATTGTCACTTTGGCAGTGTCTCTGGTATTGCACGGAACAAATACCCGAGCGCCTTTGGGGATAAGTTTGATAATCCTCTTGGGGCAAGTACTTACACATTTCCCACAGGCAACGCACTCATCCGGGTCAATAACCGGGAACCCATCAATCATGGTAATGGCATCAAAGGGACATGCTTCGGCGCATTCCCCGAACCCCACACACCCGTACTGGCAGTCAAGAGGCCCCGCAAAAGCGATGTTCGCTCCTGTGCAGGTCCCATACCCGATATAATTGTATTTTGTGTGGACCTTACCCTGGATCCTGGAACAGTGGACAACAGCTAGCAAGTCTTCCACGGCGCCGGCAGCCTTGCCCGAAATCTGGGCCACGGCGTCGGCCACTTCCTTTTTGCCGGGGAAACAAAGATTCGGCGGGACATCCGGATCGTGGACTACTGCTTCGGCATACGCTTCACACCCTGGGAAGCCGCAACCCCCTCACTGAGCCCCCGCCAAGGTATGCAGGACTTCCTCTACCTTGGGGTCCGGTTCCACATGAAACTTGTGCGCTGCCATGGCCAAGCCGATACCGAAGAACAGCCCTATGCATGCCAGTGTGGCCACGCCACCCAAAGCGATCTTGATTAATACTGGATCCATGAGTATGTCATCTCCTAGTACTAAAATTTATGTAAAACAAAGCCTCTAGTAAATCGACAATCCTGAGAAGCCCAAAAAGGCCAGGGCAAAAAGTCCCGCTGTGACAAAGGCGATAGGCAATCCCCTAAAGCTGGGCGGTACCTTGGCTAACTCCAGCCTTTCCCGGACACAGGCCATGAGAAAAAGGGCCAGCATAAACCCCAGCCCGGCGCCAAGGGCCAGCATGAGACTTTCCCAAGCGTTGTACTCGTTATCCGCAAGCATCAATGGTACGGCTATGGCAATACAATTTGCGATAACCAGGACCAGGTACACACCGAAGGCCTTGAACAATGCCGGATTGACCTTCCTGAGGATGGTATCCACACCCTGAACGGAAAGAGACACCAACCCGATAAACACCACGATGTTGAGGTAGGTCAGCTGATACGGTTTGAGGACGAATTGGTAAAGCGCCCAAGCCATCATGCCCGCAAAGACCATAACGGTGGTAAACACAATACCCATTCCAATTGCCGTGGACCGTTTCTGAGAGGTGCCGAAAAACACGCAAAGACCCAAATACTTGGTAAAAACAAAGTTTTGGATCAGCGCCGCGCCCAGAAAGATGGTCATCAGGATACCGAAGTAGAGTTTCTTGACCGTCAGTGTCGCTGCACCCAGATCTTGGCCCTCCGACACAATATTCGTGGTACTTAAAATATGGGCCTCCCCCTGGTTCAAGGGGGCCTCAAAGTTAAGCGTAAGCGTGGTCTTGTCTGGACCCAAAGCGGCCTCTTTGATGTTCAACCTGATGTCCGGATCCGGCTCTTCGTATACGGAAAAGTTACTCACGTCCGTTGCCCACGCATTGTCCACAGGACCGGCAAAAATAACCACGATTTTGTCCGCATCCTTGAATTCCGTCTTCTTGACAAAGTCGTGCCCGGTCTCACAACCGGTCAGGAACAGTGCAACCAGCAGAATTCCCATCAACCACTGATATCGTCGAAGTCCGTTCATGCCATTCATAGCCCTTTAACCTTCTTTCCTGCGATTGTATGCGACTTCTATCCAGTTGAAAAACCCCATCATTAGGCCCACCACAAAAAACCCTGCCGAGGGGAGAATAAAGAAAAGGAGGGGCTTGAAGCCCAGGACATCATATCCCAAAAGTTCTCCCGATCCCAGGAGTTCCCGTACGACACCCAGCGTCACCATGCCCACCATGAAGCCAAGCCCCATACCAAGGCCATCCCAAAAGGATTTCGTCAGCGGTTCCCTGCTGGCAAACATCTCCAGCCGCATAGTGATAATTGCAAAAGCCACAATTAATCTCACAAACATTCCCATGGCCTTGTAGGCTCCAGGCACGTAGGCAGCCAGGACAAGGTCGATGACCGTCACCCATGTAGCGATGGTGAGCGTGTACGTGGGAATCCGGATTTTGGGGTGGATGTAATTGCGAACAAGCGAGATGGTACAACCCGAAAAGACCTGCACGAAAAGAACCGCCGTCCCTAAGAGGATGCCGTTCATGACACTCGTGCTGATTCCCACCGCCGGACACATGGAAAGCGCCAGCTTAAAGATGGGGTTCTCCTTAAGAATACCATCCACGAGAAGCTGGGTGTTGGATTTCGTTGTAGTAGACAATGTCCTTCTCCCTTAGTCTAAGTGTTCTGAAGTTCCCGAAACACCCGGCTCCGTACTATCGAACCCGGATGGTAACCGAAGTCTAAAACGCCGCGTGGATCTTTTGTTTTTCCAGCACACTGTCCAGCTTGTCGATACGGTAGGCAAACTTCTTGGCAATGCCTTTGACACCGTTTGTAACGGCCTTGCTGGAAATCGTTGATGCCGTAATGGCATAGATGTCTTGATCTTTATATTTTCTCTGGATTTCGGCAATATGTTCTTTCGTCAAGAGCCCCTCAGCGAGTTGTTCCCTTTCGAGATACTGCGTGTACTCCTCTGGCATCGGCTTTTTTACGACATTGAGGGTCTTCAGCTTATCATAAGATATGCCCTCAAACTGCTTTTTGAAATAATCCTCCTCAATCTCTGCGCCCAGCCCGGCATCTTCTTCATGTTCCATGATCTCCAAACCCAGAAGCTCGAACTGGGGATCCATTGCCACGAGGACGTGAATAAAGGTCCTGAAACCAGGGAATTTTCCCGGCAAGATGTAGCCGATTCGTTTGTTTCCCGCTGTAGCAATAACGGAGGCATCGGCGTAAATAAAGGATTGGTTTGGCGACAATACCTTATCCAGGGCGGAGGCTCGATCGTGTGCTTCTTGCGCCGCCTCCATTGAAATAGGCACCTCGAGCTTCTTAACAAAATTGCTCTCCAGGTCAATTAAGACCATCTCGTAGGTTTCTTCTCCATCTTTTTCCACGGGAACCATGTATCCCAAGAACTTCCGGTCGCTATCCTCGACGATATACCGATACACGCTCAAGAGTTCCAGGTCTGACGGGGCAGGATTGTCCTGGCCGAAACCAAGAAGACCCATCATGGCGTTATGAACATTCATGTGATGGTTGTGTTTCTTGGCCTTGGCCGTCAGCGTGAAAGTCAATCCCATTGCTGAGGCCGCTACCACACAGGTAATGATCAATGCTAAAGTGATCTTTATAATTTCTTTCATCTTCTAAGCACCCTCTTCCGGTTGCGGAGCAAAACGTTTCGGTTTAAACCAGTTATCTAAAGCCGGAGCCACGGCATTCATGAGCAGGATGGCGTAGCAAACCCCCTCCGGATAGCCGCCTTTTAAACGGATCAACACGGTTAAGGCGCCGATGCCGGCCCCAAATATCAACTTTGCCGTGGGCTGACTCGGAGAAGTCACGTAATCTGTGGCCATGAAAAAGGCCCCCAGTATCACCCCTCCGGAGAGGATAGCCAGAAACGGCATGCCGGTAAACAGTGTCTCTCCGCCGAAGACCCAAGTCAGCAAAGCCACAACAACAATCGTCGAAACGGGAATATGCCAGGTAATGTATTTCTTGTAAATCAGGTAGAGCCCGCCAAGGAGGAGCAGGAACGCAGAAGTCTCACCTATACACCCAGGTCTCCACCCAATAAAAAAGTCCTTGTAAATCACGGAAAGAGACCCAAAGCGCTCGATAACCTCGGCGAGGCCGTAGTGTTTAAGGACGTAGAGCGGTGTGGCTGTAGAAACGGCATCTACCCCGGAGGCCATGTATTTAAAGACCGCTGCATCCCGGATTGGATTAAGCCACGCAGATGTCATAGCCACAGGATACGTGGCCACCAGAAAAGCCCGACCAATGAGCGCAGGATTGAATATGTTGTACCCGATCCCCCCCATCAATACTTTTGTTACGTAAATAGCCATGACCCCACCGAGAATGGGCATCCAATAGGGAACCCCGGGAGGAATCACGTAGGCCAAGAGCAGGCCGGTAATCACGGCACTGCCATCCGTGATGGTAGCCGTAGGCCTGCTCAGCGCTCTGTTGGCCACATACTCCGTTCCAACACAACTTGCCACACTGATCAACGTGATGATGAGCGTTTGAAATCCAAAAACAAATACGGATATGATCAGCGGTGGCAATAAACAGGCTATGACAGTCCACATTATCTTGGAGACTGTGTCCGTGTTTTTAAAGTGGGGCGAAACCGATACAAACAACTTCGGCGGGATCGCCTTCCCAGCCTCTTCCACAGTGGTTGCTTCTGCTCGTGTTTCGGTCATTATACTCCTTCTTTAGCTACTTTTTCTTGGATGCTGCAATGCTTGCCTTGGCCAAACTCATAAATTGTACCAATGGCCGCTTCGCCGGGCAGACATAGGCGCAACTCCCACACAGGAAACAATCATCAACCCCGAATTCTTCCGTATCAGCGCCTCGCCCTGCCTCAACATAGATACTAACATTATTGGGTTCAAGACCCATTGGACATACATCAATACAAAAGCCACACCTGATACAAGGATAATGTGGCTGAATATCAATATCATCTTTTGTAAGAAAAAGGACTCCTGATGTCGTCTTGGTTATTGGAATATCGAGTGTTGACACCGCAACCCCCATCATTGGTCCCCCAACTATTACCTTGGCAAGCTCAGATGTGGTGCCTCCAAGATACTCAACAACGTCCGCAAGGCTTGTTCCCACCTTAACCATAACGTTGGCGGGACGTTTGATCCCCTTGCCGGTAAAGGTAACTATCCGTTCATAAAGCGGTTTGTCAAAGGCCACAGCATCGTAAATGGCCTTTGTAGTATATACATTTTGAATGATTATGCCTATTACTGAAGAACGCACCCCCGAGGGCCTTGCCCTGCCGGTCACACTCTGCATGATCTGATCTGCAGATCCTTGAGGATATTTGACCTTCATAGGCTTTACCACAATATTGTAACCGTTTTTCGACCTATCCTCTGCAATGGCCTTTTTTAATGTTTCTATAGCATCCGGCTTGTTGTTTTCAACGCCAATCGCACAGTAATTGATTTCGAGGATCTTTAAAATGATCTTGGCCCCTTCAATAATTTCTTTGGCATGTTCCACCATCAGACGATGATCACTTGTCAGACACGGTTCGCATTCCGCCCCATTTAAGATGAGCGTGTCGAGTTTTATCCCCGGCTTAATGGTCAGTTTAGCTCCGGCTGGAAACCCCGCGCCACCCATGCCAACCACTCCTCCACCTTTGATTTTGGCCAGCAATTCTTCCTTCGATAATTTTGTCCAGTCGGAACGAGAATAAGATTTCGCCTCCGCTTCTTCATCTCCAACGATCACCACGGCAGGTGCATTACCCACCAAAGGATGGAGGGCATTTTGAACTCCCTTTACCGTGCCTGAATAGGGTGCATGAAGAGGTGATCCCAGCCTCTCGGTAGATGCCACAACATCCCCTTCCGTAACCTTGTCCTTCTTTTTGACTACAGGTTCGCACGGTGCACCCACGTGTTGCTTTAAGAACAGGCGCACTTGTTTCGGGGCCGGCATGGTTTCTACAGCAAGTTTTTCGGTAAGTCCCTTTCCTTCTCTGGGGTGGACTCCGCCCATCGGGAAGGTTACCAATGTCTCAGCGCTCATAAGCTCTCCGATCTTCTATAAATAGCCTAAGGTCTATCAATTAATGGTAAAGTCCGACTAAACTAAGTGCCGCATCCACTACCACGAAGCCCGCCACCTTGCTTGTGACAAGGCCTGCATAACGCACAGACTCTCCTTTCACAGGCACGGACTTCCCATATCTTTTTGGAGATATTTTGTCAAGAGGTTTTTAAATAAAGAAAATGCCAATTTTTTGACGCCGTCATGTAATCAACGCTTCGCCAAAATCTGCGCTTGCAAAACATTATAATGTAATATCAAGTTGTTAACTAATAATACTTCTTGCTGCCTAGCTCCTTGGCACAATGATTGCGAGTGGAAAAACTTGATAGTTTAGTGCCCATCCACGAATTGTTAAAAAGATGATGATATCGAAAAGGAGAATAGAGAGTGAAAGCCAAGTGTGCAAACTGTCAGAAAATCTACAATATCCCCGATGAAAGACTTCCCCAGGGGGGAAAGGTGAAGTTTCCTTGTCCATCTTGCAAGAATCCTATCGAGCTTGATCTACGGTCTAATGGCGCCGATCAAGCTTCTTCTGACCCTGCTTCATATTCATCACCAGCCGCAGAAAAGGGACAGGCAACCGGCGATGAATTGAAGGAACAGATCTTTAAGAGCGTAAAGGACCTGCCTCCCATGCCACAGGTTATTCACAAAGCCAGGAAGGTCATGGCGAGTCCAAATTCAAGTTTTAAAGACCTTGCTATAATTTTTGTGACCGATCAGGCTATAGCTACGCGGGTCCTAAAACTGTCCAATTCTGCGTACTACGGACTGAGCAAAAAGGTTTCGTCAATCCAGCAAGCTTCGGTCATCCTCGGGCATAAAACCTTGGCGGAATTGATAACAATGGTGTCTACCTCAACCCTGTTAGGCAATAAACTAAAGGGGTATGGCCTGGAGGCGGGACAGCTGTGGGAACACTCCCTTGCAGTAGCTTTCGGTTCCAGGTTAATTGCCCAGAAAAAGTACCCTGAATTTTCAGACAATGCATTTGCGGCCGGCCTTATTCATGATTCAGGCAAACTCGCCCTTGATAAGTATGTCTTTGAAAGGCACGAGATCTTTGAACAGTTTATGGCAAACGGAGAAAAGACTTTCTTGGATGCCGAGAAGGAAATCCTTGGATTTGACCATGCCGAAATAGCATCCGAGGTGTGCAGAAAATGGAATGTCCCTGAAGAATTAGCTACAGGCATAAAATACCACCATCATCCGTCCCAGATACCAGATAATATACTGGCCAACCTCCTTCACGCAGCCGACGGTATTGCGATGATGAGTGGTCTAGGGGGCGGCATAGATGCCGTGTCTTATGAAATCGAAGAAATCTCCGTCAAGTTTCTGGGACTCAATAATAAGGAAATAAGCATACTCATGGAAAAGGTGGTAACATCCGTGCAAAACACCATGCAGGAGTTTAAATAGTGGAAACTAAACCCCCTACGTCATGTCCGCAGGATCAAGTAACCTGTCCAGTTCTTCTTTCGGCAGCACCTTTTCTGCCATAGCAACTTCTCTTACGGTCTTACCGGTAGTATATGCCTTCTTTGCAATGGCTGCAGCTTTCTCATAGCCTATCATTGGAGCTAGCATGGTACCCATGGCCAGGCTATTTTCTGTGCAGGCCTCACACCTTTTTTCGTTAGCAGAAATCCCTTTCACACACCTTTCCGAAAAGATCTTGGCAACTGAACCAAGCAACTTAATTGATTGTAGCAAATTGTGGGCAATTACAGGAAGCATGACATTGAGTTCAAAATTGCCCGCCTGGCATCCTATGGCAATAGCCGCATCATTGCCCATGACTTGGGCGGCAACTTGTGTCACGGACTCTGGAATCACTGGGTTCACCTTGCCAGGCATTATGGAAGAACCCGGCTGAAGAGCAGGAACATTGATCTCCCCAATACCACACCTCGGCCCTGAAGAAAGCCATCGTATGTCATTTGCGATCTTCATCAGACTGACAGCCACGGATTTGAGCACCCCGCTTGCCCGCATAGCTGCATCCTGTGAAGCCTGAGCCGCAAAGTGGTTTCTGGCCTCCGTAAATCGACATCCTGTCTCACGAGAAAGCAACTCGATTGTCTCGAAGGCAAAATCCTGCGCACAATTTAATCCTGTCCCAACTGCAGTGCCGCCCAAGGCCAATTCTCCAAGACCTTCCCGAAGACCTTTTAATGCTTCTATATCAAGCTCGACCTGGCGGGCATAACCACTAAATTCCTGACCAAGGCGGATGGGAACTGCATCCTGCAGGTGGGTGCGTCCAATCTTGACAATACCATCAAAGGCTATCGATCTTTCTTTAAGTGATTCATGTAGTTCCTTTAGGGCTGGAACAAGATCGGCAGTAATCGAAGTTAAGGCCGCCACATGTATAGCAGTAGGAATAACATCATTACTAGATTGTCCCATGTTAACATGATCGTTGGGATGAACTGGACTCCTGGTATCCTTTTGCCCCGAAAGGATTTCATTTGCCCTCGTTGCAATAACCTCATTGGCATTCATATTCGTGGATGTCCCAGAGCCTGTCTGAAAAATATCTAGGACAAACTCTTGATCTAAATCCCCGCGCTCTACCTCATTGGCAGCTTCTACAATACCTTTAGCAAGCTTGACATCCAAGAACTGGAGCTTGGAATTGACTTGTGCGGCACATTTTTTTATAAGACCGAGTGCTCTTATAAATTCCCTCGGAAATACAATCCCGCTGACAGGAAAATTCTCCACAGCACGCTGAGTCTGTGCCCCGTAGTAGGCCCCTGCAGGGATCTTCACCTCACCCATGGTGTCTCTTTCAATCCTGACTTTTCCATCTTCATTGGCCATAGTCACTCCTCCTCGTCAATCGAATGAAGCGAACAACAAGGTAATAGTAGTACTCGGGTCATTAATGTAGGGAAGTTTCTTTCGTGTCAAGGCAAAATGGACTACCGAAGGAATAATCATCCGGCCACCCATTACCATTCTCAATATATGATACCTTTGCCTCTCTCTCTGACTCATGCCTAATATTCCCTTTTTCATAATAGGGACATTTTTACTTTGCTAACACACACACGCTTTCAAGGGTTGACCTCACAGGCCTTCTTTAATATAGTTTGTGGTCTATCTTGCAACCTAAGTCAGCAAGTAAAAATAACTTATACATCTTGCTTGCCCTTTTGTCCGTTTTCTGCGTTGCATTAAGGCTAACATAACTCGTTATGCGCACCTTAATACGCCTTGAAAACGAACAAAATTGTGCCGCAATCTACATAACTTATTTTTACTTGCTTCCTAAGGAGAAAGCTCTAATGAACATACAGTGTGAACTACCTGAATATAATCCTCCAAGTGAAAGAATCATTGATATCCTCAAGACTTACAAGACTGTAGCTGTGGTAGGCCTGTCTCCTAAAGCAGAACGGGACAGCCACAAGGTAGCAAAGTATCTTAAGGACAACGGCTTCACGATCATACCGGTCAATCCAGGCCAAAAGGAAATCTTGGGTGAAAAATCCTATCCAAACCTCAAGTCAATTCCTTCATCAGTAGACATAGTGAACATTTTCAGGCGACCTGATGCCGTTCTATCCATAGTAGAAGATGCCGTTGAAATCGGCGCCAAAGCGGTCTGGATGCAGTTGGGCATCGCCAATAATAAGGCAGCCCAAAAAGCACGGGAAGCAGGCATTGAAGTAGTAATGAGCAAGTGTATCAAGATTGAACATATAAACACGATAGAGAAGCATCATTACAGGAGGAAAACCACATGCCGATCATGAACAAAGAAGACGACAAGATAATAAGACTGGTAAGACAAGAAGCCCAGAAATTTAACGCCAAGGTCAAAAAGATTGATCTCAAAAAGCAAATCCTGGACGTAGATTGCCCTGAAGAGAATAAGGCGGAATGTGCCGTTGCCATCCAGAAGATTCTGGCTGGCAACCGTTAACAGACTCGTAATGAAAACAGTCACCATACCCGGCTGGGGATATATTGAAATAAAGAATGTGGTGCTTGACTTGAATGGCACCATAACTGAGTCTGGAGAACCGATCCCCGGTATTCTCGATTACCTCCAGACCCTCAGCAGTGAAGGTTTTGAGGTTTACATCCTTTCAGGAGACACACGTGGGATCCTGCGGGAGAAATTTGAACACATCTCGGCAGTCCACACTGTTACCGCGGAAACGGCAGGTGCAAAGAAGGCATTTGTTGAATCGATCGGCCCTGAAGTAACGGTCTGCATCGGCAACGGAAATATAGACATCGGGATGTTCAAGACATCCGGACTTTCCATATGCACCATTCAAGCGGAAGGCGCCTCGGCCAATGCCTTACTTCACGCGGATATTGTGGTAACCCATGTAAGACAGGCCATTGATATCATACTCGACTCGAAGAAACTGATTGCCACCCTCAGAAGCTAGTGCCCCCCATTCTTTTTCCTTGACACCCGGCCACACGGCTTATATATTGACGCCGAGTTTGGAACAAGAGTTGAGGTGCGGTACTCATCAGTACCTGCAAGACAAGGGGGCAGACCCTGCGAGTTGATCTTGCAGTGAAAGGGTGTACCGCCGAAGCCTGCTTTAATCTGCGGCAATGCAAGCTGGGTCTAGAGATAATATCTCTGGGACTGTCACGTTTTTTCGTGGAGCACTCTCTTGGACACGGTATAGTCGGAGACGGTCTCCGGCTTTTTTTTTGCAATTTTTTTGGCAAAAAGAATGGACTCGCAAAAAGGACCCTTAAACTTAATCAGGAGGTGCCATAATGCTAAGCGGATGTTACACGGCGCTGATGACGCCATTTGACAAGGACTACAATGTTGACTACGAGGCCTTGAATAAATTGGCAGAGTTTCAGCTTACTGGCGGTGTAAGCGGAATTCTGGCCGTAGGTACCACTGGCGAGAGTCCAACACTAGATTGGAAAGAGCACAATGAGGTAGTCAGGATAGTAGTTGAAAGGTGTAAGGGAAAGTGCCAGTCCATTGCAGGCACTGGAAGTAACAACACCCAGGAAACCTTGGAAAGCACAGAACAGGCCGTCCAGGTAGGAGCCGATGCCGCCTTACTGGTTGATCCCTATTACAATGGGCCTAGTTCCCTTGAAATCCGCAGGGAATATATAGCCCCTGTGGCAAGCAAGTTCCCGCAAATTGAGATCATTCCCTATGTAATTCCTGGACGTACTGGGGCACAGCTTCTACCTGAAGATCTTGCCATACTCAATAAACAGTTTGCCAATGTAAATACGGTCAAGGAGGCAACGGCTAACATAGAAAACATGAAACGTACCCGTGAGTGCTGCGGCCCTGATTTTACTATAATGTCTGGTGACGATGGCAAGACCTTTCCCATAATGGCGGATCCGGCTATTAAGGCAAGTGGGGCGATTTCTGTGGCATCTAATGTGGCCCCAAAGGCGGTTCAGGATATGACTGCATACCTAAATGAGGGCAACCAGGCTGAAGCAGAAAAGCTTCTGGCTGCATTGGAACCACTTTTCAGCATCGTTACAGTAATAACACAAGAAGAAACGCCTTATGGTGCGGTGGGTTGCCGAGCCAGAAATCCTCTGGGCACCAAGGCTCTAATGGCAATCCTTGGTATGCCAGTGGGACCATGTCGTCAGCCTCTGGGAAAGATGACAAAAGGAGGACTTGAAATTGTGCTGGAAGTAGGACGTACAACATGGAAAAACAACCCGGAAATCTTACAGCCCATAGCCGATTTCTTTAGAGTAGATATCGAAGCAAGACTCTATGACAATTCTGTGTTAGCAGAACTCAGCTACGAAACATACTAGTTTTGCCTCAAAATGACTAGTTGTGGGAAACAACGCTCCATTGCTTGCCCCTCCCGGTCCGGAACGGGCCGGGAAGGTGAAGCGATGCTGGATGCTCGATACTGGATAAACGAAAAAGAAATCCTTCTTTAAGGTCATTTGTGTATGAGCAACTCCCAAGAAAAGTAGCCAGATCCTACTTGCCAAACAACCCCTTGACCTTGCCGGTAAGTCCTTCTACCTCCTTTTCGGCCTTCTCAATTTCTTGCTGGGCCTTCTCTTTTGCATGCTCACTCGCTGCCTGCACCTCATTCTCTGCCGTCGCCTTTGCTGCTTCTAACTCTTTCGCAGCATCTTCTCGTGCGGCCGCAACACCCAACTTCAACTTTTTTAAACCATCGTTAAGCCTATCTGCTACCGCAGGAGAGGTAATTTGCTTGTAAACAACCTCTAGTATCTTCTCAAAGGCAACAGCAGGAAGTAGGCCCTGATCCTTCTTGCCTATATCCGTCAAGTGTATATCAGGAAGTGATGCACTTATCGTTCTGTCGGGAAACATGGACATGGCCAGATTTACTTTCCCGTCTTTTAGTACAAAATCCCGGATCATTATTTTCTTTCCGGCACCCCCTTTCTCGGGAGTCTTCTCTGACGGCTTGGCACTCCCAACAGACTTTTTCACATTACTTAAGATAGCCCTGAAATTATCGGTCCCTCGGACCTTTTCATAGGTAATCTCAGGCTTTACCACGGCAATCTTGTCGATGACAATTATCTCGCCGGTCAAAGATCCTTCATCCACATCCACATAGATGGATCCCACATCTATCGCCGTAGGGGTGTTGAATCCCCTCGGGTTTCCCAGGGAGAATTCTTTCAGCTTAGCCTGCCCGGAAAAAATGGACAGATCCACATCGCCAAGGCGCACTTCTGTTTTCGTGATTTTAGGACCGTATGTGTTGACGGCCTTTTTAATTATCGGACCCAGATTGGAAAGCCCTACAAACAAGAAAACCACGATGACAATAAGGGCCGCACCGCCGACAATAACCAATTTCTTCATGATTTTTGCCCCCTTTCAGTTTTTGAGATTTGGACAAGATGTGTACTAGAATCAGTTTTGCAACTACATTGTGAACCGTGGGCACATCCTTGTGGCTTTTCAAGCCGGGACTGAAATGCCCGATAACATGGCCAAATGGATATTACCAAGAGTCCAAAGGCTCCGACCAATTGTCCCCACCTTGGAATGAATTCCGCCGCTTGACCAACTATGGCCTGAGGTGAAAGGCCAAAAATGAGGTAAGCCTGATCTAATATGAGGCCAAAAACAACAGCACAAGAGGCGAGTACAAACAAATAGATGATCGTCGCTCTTTTACCCAGCACCTTAAGAACAACCGTTAGTGACGTTATATTTGTGGCGGGCCCGACTAAAAGGAACACCAGCGCGGCGCCAGGACTGACGCCTTTTAGCACGAGAGCGGCAGCAATAGGCGTAGAAGCTGTAGCACAAATGTACAGAGGAATGCCGACTAACAACATGACAATCATGGAATTGATGCCGCCACCAAGAAAACGCGTCATGATACTTTCCGGCACAACAGCGGTAATAATCCCTGCCAGGAGCAATCCCACAAAAAACCATGTGGCAATATCCGCCCAGAGTTCTCCAAACGCAAACCTAAGCCCGACCACAAGCTTCTCGAAAAGACTGTGGTGTGCACGATGTTCTTCGGGTGAACAATCGACCCCATCGCAACAACCATCGACAGGGCAAGTCAAGTCTGGAATGACCGACACTTTTTGATCATTGAAACTGAACAGGTTCTCTGTCAAGCCGGCTACAGCAGCAGCAACAAACGCCGCAGCAGGTCTAGCCACTGTCATAATCGGATCTAGAAGGGCATAGGTTAAGGCTATAGAATCTACTCCCGACTCAGGTGTAGAAATAAGAAAGGCCATTGTGGCGCCATTGTTGGCGCCCTGCTTTTTTAACGATGCTGCCGCCGGCAGCACACCACATGATCACAGGGGAATGGGAATACCAAAAAGGGCAGCCTTGATCACAGAAAGGAACCTGCCCCTGCCAAGATGATGAGCTATAGTAGAGGGGCTAATAAAGACACGTAAGAGCCCGGCCACCAAAATTCCAAACAGAACATAGACAGCAGACGATAAGAAGAGGTGCCAAGCCTCTGTAAAAACTTGAATAACAAAGCTCATTGCAAAAACTCCGAATGTTCTTCTACCGTTGAAGTGAGCAAGCTTTTAAAAAAGCAAAATTTCTCGATCCCTGACTTCATAAAGACCTCATAAATATATAATATGCGGCTTCGGCACTGGCAAGTCAAGGCACTTTTTTATTGACAAACCTACAACAAATTATTTAAATTGAGCATTTACGAGCGGGAATAACTCAGTGGTAGAGTGCAACCTTGCCAAGGTTGAAGTCGCGGGTTCAAATCCCGTTTCCCGCTCCACTTTTCCTGGCGGCATAGCCAAGTGGTAAGGCAGCGGTCTGCAAAACCGTTATTCACCGGTTCAAATCCGGTTGCCGCCTCCATGTAATTTCAAGGAGTTAGCCGTAACGGTTAACTCCTTTTTTGTTTCTGCTTGCGAATTGTCATAGATAATCAAGCTCATTCATTGCGGCCCGACTATAAGGGGGCAGATAGATAGGAATATTTATATAGCGGGATTGTGGTGGCTATATAGGCGACTAATGCTGTCCATGTGATGGATGATTTTATAGAGATGATGCTGGGTTACAGATGTCGTGACGCGCGGATGGAGTGACGGATTTTGTAACTTTTTCCCGAGACTAACTGCAATTTCAGAAATAGAGTATTTGGAGCAAATTTGCAGTTAGTTTTGAAAAAAAGTTAGGTGATTATTGGGTTAAAAAATGGGCAAATCGGGCTGTTTTTCATCCGATAAAAATTCTTGGCCGGGGTCATGATTCCTTGGAAAAAACCATAACAGCAGTTTCGGGCGGTGCAAATAGACAAACGTAAAGGTTTTAGAACAAGATCTAAAAGAATTGCGGGGTGTTTAGCATCAAACTCCATTGCAGTTATCAGTGTCCCGGAATCTGGCTGTTTGGCTGGCGATATATTGCAGATATCGCTTCTCGTAGTCAGTCGGTGACATGAAGACCGGTGCTCATTAGCAAGGGCCACTATTGGCCCAGACCAATTTGTCGATTCCAGTCGGCGTTGTCCCAAAAAAGATACTCTTCAGCGATGCGATCGTTTTCCCAACGGGCGATGGTTGCAATCTTGACGCTTACTGGTTTGCCGGTGGGTTGTAGCACGGTGCCATCAGGCATTGTTATCGGCTTGACCCACTTGCCTTCCGAAATACTGATACCAGCAGTCCATTCACCAAAGCCAAAGCCAACAATGTGCTTCGCGACCTTGAAATCGAAGGTATCGAACAGAAACTGAAGCTCGTCAGCGTGCGGGGCCATTGGTTCAGTGATCGTGCCATCGGGGTTGTAGACCTTTACATCATCGGCGTGAATCTGCTTGATTCGCGCCATGTCACGGTTGTTGAAAGCTACCAGATCAAGTTCATCAAAGATTCCCAGATGTTTCGCTGTGGCAGCTCGTTCGGCTTCGTGTGCATCGACCTGGGCCTGTAGCTCGTCGATCTTGGTCTGTAGCTTCGCAGTGTCTGTAGTGTTATTGCACCCAGTCAAGTTAATCAACAACAGGGCGAATGTGGCTATGATTGCTGTTTTCATGGTGACCTCCCTCCTTAAATGCAGTGTCGGTATCTTAGTGCAGCGAGAATCTAAATAGAGTCTTACAGACTAAACAGTAAGTCCGATATCAAAAACAGCCTGACAGGATGGACATATGAAAAGCCATTTGGTGATACCACCCTCCTGCTTGAACATAGAGTGAAAACCATCTTTATATCCACAAGATGGGCAAACCTTAAACTCTTCTTGCATCTCAACATTCTCAACTTCGTAGTCCATTGAATACCCCCCCAAAGGAATTTTTCCTCGTTCAAAAGGATTCTGCTATTTTACGTGCAGCTTCTTTTGCCTGGATTATCCGTTCTTTCTGCACCTCCGGTCCTTGAGCATCCATAGGCTGAGCATTGATAAAGGTGATATCACTAATCCCCGCAAGCCCAAATATGGTTCGAAGGTATGGCTCCTGAAAATCTATCTTTTTCATCTCGTCACTAATGTATTCTCCACCTCTACTTGTAATTACCACCATCTTTTTGTCCTTCAGAAGGCCTTCCGGTCCGCTTTCAGTATAGCGAAAAAGGTAGCGAGGCTGCATAATGACATCTAAGTATTGTTTAAGAACATAGGGTATGTGGAAATTCCACATTGGAGTGCTTATAAGATAACCATCAGCAGACTTGAAACGTTCAATTTGTTCCAGAATCTTCTCCCAAGTAACTTTCATCTCTCCTTCAAGTTCCCCACCGCCGAGAAGCACATATTTCCCCCCAACGTTTCTAGCAGTGAGTGTTGGCAATGTTTCTTGGAAAAGGTCTATTTCTCTGATTGACCAATCACTGTGTGTATTCCTGAAAACTTCAAGAAAATCACTAGATACCTGTAAAGTTCTTGATTCTTCAGCTCTGGGAGTCGAAATGATATGCAACAGTGCCTTCATGGGTTATTCTTCCCTTTCGTGCCAAAACCGGGGTTCTTTCCCCTTTGACCATTACCAAGTCTCACTGGTGAAACATTACTAGACCAAAGGTATATCAAAAACAATGGGTAGAACTATGTATTTTATGGTAAAAACCACAGTAAAAACAGTATGGGGTTTCTTCAACGACAATTAGACATAACGTATTAAGATCATAGATTTGTCGAAAACACTGATTCCTTAGCCAGAAGCTATATTCTAAAGAAATAACAGCTTACGTTCGGAAATCTATAAAAAACATGAACGACTGTCAAGTTCGGGGTGAGG
>RCNB010000275.1_pt1 | contig 35830 bp, 24 predicted proteins | sample 2041321 | NCBI WGS metagenome assembly RCNB01 (sample SAMN09708232, study PRJNA481090) | Marine sediment metagenome, whole genome shotgun sequencing project.
AGCATCGTTTTGCCTTTTAAATCGGACATTTTATGACCTTCGCCTGCTATTTTCATAGCCTCTTCACTATTTCCAATAAATAGAATAGTTCCATCTTTTTCAACTAGTGCTTCATGATATGTTGGTAAGTCTCCAACCATATCAATGATGTCACCGTTGTAATATACTGTCGCTGAACTACTATTTAAATTGGGTTTTTGTTTACATGCAATTACAGACAAGGAAATTAAAACGAAGTAAAGGAGTCTCATAAGAAAGCTTAAATTTTGAAGATTATTTATAATATTCAAAAATAATTGCAATTAAAACTGAGGAAGTACGATTTAGAGAAAAGGTGTCCAATATTTAAAGATTGAACAACATTTATGAGCGCTTTGCGCAGAGACTATGTGATTGTTTTCTTGTATTCCGAAGGAGGATAGCCCGTTTTTTCCTTAAAGGCCTTTATAAACGTAGTTCTTGATTTGAAGCCGACCTCCTGTGCTACACCACCTAAACTATAATTTAACCATTCGGAATTTTCAAACTTTTCAAGTACAACGTCAATACGTTTTTCATTCACCAATTGATTAAAGTTTTTTTGGTATATACTACTTGATATTTGGGAGAGATTGCTTTTAGAAATAGCTAGATAGTTTGCTAAATCTTCTTGTCTGAAATCTGATTTTAGGTATGCTGATTCTGAGTTGAAAAAATCGTCAATATGAGTTTTATAGTTTTCCAGACTTGCATGGGAGAACTCGTTCTTAATTTCTTTGTTGCCAGAAACTTTTTTCTTTATCTCTAAAAAAGTACCATATAAAACTCGAGGTTCAAGAAAGAGATATAAAAAGATAATGATAAGATATACAGCGAATAAATAAGAGTCAAGGGAGTGTGTGTCAAAAGAAGATGAGTCAAAAAGGAGGGAGGTCATTCCGATGAAATTACCCAAAAGCATTAGCGTTGCTACGCAAATGAGCCAGATATATTCACTTTTTGAATTTCCTATGTCTTTTATTTTTTTTGTAATCATATATATTGCTACGGAACTAAATAGCATACCCACAATAAACTGCCATAGGAAGTTCCAATAGGCAGGTATAAACCCTACGGTTGTGTAAAAAATAGCATCCTCGTTATCCAGTATAAATTGGATATGTGCGATTTTAAAAGCCAATGTTTCAAAGTAGAAGGGAGCTACTCCTAAAAATATCAGAACTGGTAGGCACAATAAAATAAAATCTAATGGCTCTGGTGATTTAAGGTTGTTTACAGTGCTGCGGATAAAAAGCATGAATACAACAAGGTGTAGGTAATTTATAGGAGGCCCTGTGCCACGCAAATGAGGATAATCAATAATTAAGCCCGTTTTTATCAAAAAAATCAAACAAGAATAATAGGCTAAAGACAGCACATATACCTGAAGCAGAATTTTTTGATACGTATTTCTCTTATGCTTGAAGGCTATAACCAGAAAGGTTAATAAGGTTATAACGATACTAAAGATTTGTATTGTTGTAAGCACTTTTCGATAAGGTTATATGATCTAAGATTTAATTGATAGGCAATATAATATTTTAATCAGCTTATTAATGGTTGTAAGCAAAAGATTACGCCATAATTTAAAAGATAACCAAATCCAATCAGAGCTAGTTATTATGTGTATTGTACTACTAGGTTCTCCTATGAGTTATTTAACAAGTTAATAAACATATTATTAAAACCTCTAACGTATTTCTTCAAAAAACCGAATGCCCTATACGCTACTTACTTGAACGGATGCACAATCAGTAGAGACATAAAAGAATAAACTATACCGGCTTCAATTAAAAGAGAATCTTAGTAAAACTACCTCACTGTTTCTATAGTAACTCTTTCTTTAATCTTAAGTATAAATGTCAAAATGACATGTAAGTATTCATAAAAGATGACATAAAGGCATGAATATCTTATTGGTATAGGATTTGACTCCTTAAGATTGTAACAAATGTTTAACCTTATTTAAAAAAAATATAATTATGAGTTTAGTTAAAAGAAATGATATGTTGTTTCCTTCATTAATGAATGAGATTTTTAAGCCCGATTGGTTTGGTGGAATGGATGATTCTAAGTTTTCAACTCCAGCAGTGAACATCATCGAAAACGAGACAGGTTTTGAATTGGAACTCTCCGTTCCCGGAAGGGCGAAAGAAGATTTCAATATTGATGTCGATACTAATGTACTCACTGTTTCTTCTGAGGTAAAGACTGAAAAGGAAACTGAGAATGTAAATTATACCCGCCGGGAGTTTGCCTACAAATCCTTTAAGAGAGCATTTACCCTTCCAGATTCTATAAACGGCAATGAGATTAAGGCGGACTATGTAAACGGAATTTTAAAGTTTACTTTACCAAAAAAGGAGGAAGCTTTACCAAAACCAAAAAGAAGAATTGAATTGAGTTAGGTGTCAAATAAAATTAATTTAACAAGTGGAGAAAGTACACTTTTAGATTTTAGTTTGGTTGGTTAGTTGAGGAAAGTGTCTTGAGAAATCAAGACACTTTTTTGTGTTTGTCTGAATAACAAAACTAGATTTTATAGTTTGAAAAAAGGTATAAAATCAAATTTTGTTTTCATTTTATCCTGTTTTTCAACTATCAAATATGAGTAAATTTTTTGGAGTTTTTTGTAAATAAAATGGTATGGAGTAGGGGTTATTTTATCGGTTTGGTTGATTCGAAACCTGACTCAAATTATCGATAAATAGATATCTTTTTTGGTTGCATTTTCAATGTGATATGCAGCCTATTTTAATTAAATAAAATGTTGTAAATTCGATTAAAGCTACGCGTAATGCTTCTTAAAAGTACAAGTTCATTTAGGAGGATAAGAATCTTTTTTTCTCTCTCTGAAAGAAGCTCATGTGCTACTACATTCCCTTATTTTATTCGATAATTACTGATAATTAAATTTTTAGGTATGTCTAAAAATAGTTTTAATTTATTGTAATCCAGTTTATTGAATATATTTATATGAATTAAAAGATTAGGTTTTGTTGAAATTGACTAATTATTCCCTTTATCTTAAAAATAAGCTAGGCTTCTTGTTGTTGAAGTGCTTTTATTTCATCCCTTAGTTTTGCAGCTTGCATAAAATCGAGTTCTTTAGCAGCTTTTTCCATGGCCTTTCTTTTGTCGCGAATCATCTTCTCCATTTGCTCTTTTGTAAGGTATTTCAAATCGGGTTCTGCGGCTCTTAATTCTTCTTTTTTAAAGTGGTATGTAGAGACCGAATTTTTACTAAGAACGTTGTCCAGGTTTTTGTTTAATGCCGTAGGTGTAATATTGTGTTTAACGTTGTACGCAATCTGTTTTTCTCTTCGGTAATTTGTTTGGTCAATGGTCTTTTGCATACTTGCTGTAATCTTGTCCGCGTACATAATTGCTCTTCCGTTTAGGTTTCTTGCAGCGCGACCTACCGTCTGTGTGAGTGATCTATTACTGCGTAAAAAACCTTCCTTATCGGCATCTAAAATAGCGACCAAGGAGACCTCTGGGAGATCTAATCCTTCTCTTAAAAGATTGACGCCAATAAGCACATCAAAAATACCCTTTCTTAAATCTTGCATAATTTCTACACGTTCCAAAGTATCTACATCGCTATGGATGTATCTGCAGCGTACGCTAATTCTATCCAAGTATTTTGCCAATTCTTCGGCCATTCGTTTTGTAAGTGTGGTGACCAGCGTCCGTTCGTCTTTTTCCACACGTAAGTGTATTTCTTCCACCAAGTTGTCTATTTGATTTAGGCTGGGTCTCACTTCTATAATAGGGTCTAAAAGCCCAGTTGGTCTAATCACTTGCTCTACAAATACACCTTGGCTCAGTTGGAGCTCGTAATCTGCTGGAGTTGCACTCACATACAATACCTGATTCTGTAGCGCTTCAAACTCTTCGAACTTTAAAGGTCGGTTATCCATGGCTGCCGGTAATCGAAAACCGTAATCCACTAGGTTCACTTTTCTAGACCGGTCACCTCCGTACATGGCATGTACTTGCGGAATGGTCACATGGCTTTCATCGATGACCATAAGGTAATCATCAGGAAAATAATCCAAAAGGCAAAAAGGTCTGGTTCCTGGTTCCCTGCCATCCAAATACCTAGAATAATTCTCGATTCCAGAACAGTACCCAAGTTCCCGAATCATTTCTAAATCAAAATTGGTGCGTTCCTCCAAACGTTTTGACTCCAAGGGTTTTCCTATTTCCTTAAAATAGTCGATTTGTTTTACAAGGTCGTCCTGAATGTTATGTATGGCGCCTTGTAGCACATCTGGGGAGGTAACGAACATATTCGCAGGATAGATATTAAGGGTTTCGTATACTTCTATGACGTTATTATTAAATGGATCAAAAGCTTCTATTTCCTCCACTTCGTCTCCAAAAAAGTGTATGCGAAAGGCATGGTCTGCATAACTAGGAAACACGTCTACAACATCCCCTTTTACTCTAAAATTGCCATTTCTAAAGTCTGCTGTTGTCCTAGAATACAGACTTTGTACGAGTTGGTGTAAGAATTTAGTCCTCGCAATTACCTGGTCTTTTTCTATGGTAATGACGTTTTTTTGAAATTCTACAGGATTTCCAATACCATAAAGGCATGATACCGATGCTACTACTAGTACATCTCTTCTCCCTGATAGTAATGAGGATGTTGTGCTGAGTCTTAGTTTTTCTATATCTTCATTTATAGATAAATCCTTTTCAATATATACGCCACTACTAGGAATAAATGCCTCCGGCTGGTAATAATCATAATAGGAAACAAAATACTCAACTGCATTTTCAGGAAAAAACTGTTTGAATTCAGAATATAGCTGTGCGGCCAATGTTTTATTATGTGCAAGTAATAGGGTTGGTTTTTGTACCTTTTCTATTACATTGGCAACGGTAAAGGTCTTTCCAGAGCCCGTTACGCCAAGAAGGGTTTGATATTTTTCTCCTTGGTCTAGACCTTTGGTTAGCTCTTTAATAGCATTAGGCTGGTCACCTGTAGGTTTGAATTCTGATACAATCTTAAACTTCATCCTGTAAAAATACAAAATGGCTGTTCAAAAATAGATGGGATAATATGTAATTATGACCTGTCTTCCAAAGCACTATCTTAAAATTACGATAGGGACTTGGTGATTATTACCAACTATATATATATATGGAGATAACGAAGGATATATTTGCTAAATCTAAAGTATGGTTAAGACCAAGAAAAAAGTGCTATAAATCCCGATTTTTCAATAAAGTATAAGATAAATAAACAAAAATCGCAGTCCACACAAGTACAATTAGAATCTCATACCAATGGACATGATAATTTAAACTAATCGTTTCACCTACTTGGTCTGCTACGGTTTGTACCGCTTCCAACCTTGTAAATGGCTCCTTGATGAGGTTGAACATGGATTGTAACGGAAAGAAGCCCATAATGGCATCTGTAGTATCTCCATCAAATAATTTCCATCGCATTAATCCTCTTGCAATACCTTCAAATATTTGCCATATGATTAAGAAACCTAAGGCAAACGCCGAGCGTTTAACGAGTATGCCAAGGAAAAGGCAAAAGGAGAAGAATCCCATTAGCTTAACAAAAAAGGCCAGTATAAATTCAAGATCTGAAAATATTATAGATAGTTCATCAAAATCTGAATACACCAAGCCAAGAATTAAGGAAACGATAAATACAAAGACCGTCGAAAGTGCCGAAAATGATATGACTGTTAAAAATTTAGAAAGTATAAACTCCTTTTTTGATAAGCCATCTATTAAATTCTGTTTTATAGTCTTGTTGCTGTATTCGTTTGCCATCATAGAGACAATGACAATAGCGAGAAATAACTTAAAAAATGCGGTTACAAAGGTGTTGAAATGCCAGATGTATGGGAAATTAAATATCCCTATTTCGGCCAAATGAAATTTAATAGGTCCAATATCAAATTTGATTGCGGCTACCAAGGCAATGGAGGTAAGTAAAACAAAATACGAAATAATAAGTATCTTACTGGCCCTGTTGTTCCACAGTTTTATGAATTCTATTTGTAGTAATCGTATCATGGGTTGGAGGGCTTAGTTTGATTGAGTTTTGGTTAGTTCTAAGAATTGTTCTTCCAAACTTTCTTTTCGTTTGACCATATGGGAGAGCACAATGCCTTTGTCAAATAGGGAACGGTTGAAATCTTCCGCGCTAATATCCTCTTTCAAGAAAGCAGTGATGAGTCCATCTTCGGATTTGATTTCGCCAAAGCTTGCATTGCCTTTTAAGTGGTTGATAAGTGCATCAGTTTGGGTAGATTTCAGTTCAAAAAAACCGTGGGTAGCCAACATATCAGAAACACGACCGGAATATAATTTTTCCCCTTTTCTAAGAATTACCACATGGGAACATACTTTTTCTACCTCATCCAACAAGTGAGACGCCAATAAAATGGTAGTTCCTTGAGATGCGATTTTTTTTATGATTTGTCTAATTTGATGGATTCCTTGGGGGTCCAAGCCATTGGTGGGTTCATCAAGGATTAGGATTTCGGGATCGTTAAGTAGGGCAGAGGCAATTGCCAAGCGTTGTTTCATTCCTAAGGAGTAGGTTCTAAACTTACTATCCTTTCTATCTAAAAGTCCGACTAGTTCTAACTTTTCCTCAATTTTATCAGTAGGAACCTCTTTGATTTTACAGACTAATTTCAGGTTTTGTACTGCGGTCATGTAGGGGTAGAAATTGGGTCGTTCGATTATGGCACCAACCTTTTTAAGGGCTTCGTGGGTAGAGATTGCTCCATCGAACCAAGAAAATTCTCCTTGTGTTTTATTGACAACGTTTAAAACGATTCCCAGCGTTGTAGACTTGCCACTCCCGTTAGGTCCTAAAATACCATACACATTCCCTTTTTCTATAGTGAATGAAAGGTCTTTTACAGCAGTTAGGTAGCCAAATTTTTTGGTAAGATTTTTTACCGTTAGTATATGCTCCAAAGTCTGATTGGTTTTGATTGATATACTTACAGGACGACTGTTCCGTCATTTTGTTACGGAAATAGTAGAATTTTTTTTCTAAATTAAGAAGGAAATAGTTAAGAGTACTAGTTATTTTTAACCCTAAATGTAATTCTACGGTTAGTGATTATTGTTTTTAATCCCACGTTTAAAAGTGCCTCTTCTGAAATAAGATCTGCACCGCAAACAAACGATGTATTGGATAGAATAACCCTGTAAACAAAACCATCTTTATTCAAATCAGGGTTAATAACAGATAGCGCATTCGTTTGACTACCAGAATATTCAGAATTATCAATAATGTCATTAAAGTTTATGCCATTATTGATACTAACCTGCCATTGGTATGAATTGGTATTGCTCTCAGTTAAATTGAATAATCCATTATTAGGAATTATTATCTTAGTATCTAATGGTTCTATTGAAATAATAGGAGCACTACCCGCTTGTTGAAAATCATAATTAGTATCGCCATCTGCATCTAATGGCGATGTATAGCCATTAACTCCTCCAGTTACAGATCCATCTAAAGAATTATATCCGGTGCCTTGTAGTTCGCCCGGTTTTGTAGTACTCTCTGTAAATCCTGCCTCAAGAACATCATTGCAACCGTCATTATCACTATCCAGTTCATTATAGTCAGGTGTTAAATCATTGTCCGTATCTATACTTTGATATCCTGAAGCAATAATCCCGCTATCTGGAAAAGTTTCTAAAATATCAAAAAGTCCATTTGCACCTACTATGCCATTACTGGCGTCTATTATTCCGTCATTATTGGTATCTAAGTTTGTATTTTGATTTTCAGTAATATCAAAAATACCGTCGTTATCAGCATCTACATCATAATTATTGTACACGCCATCGTTATCAGCATCTGCACAGGTTGGCGAAAAACTAACGGAAATTTGAACATCATCTATAAAGTTTCCTACACTTATGTTGTTACCAGCAGTTGAGATAGCCTCAAAAATAAAGAAGGTATTATTTTGGTTTCCAGGGACAGTATAGGTTCCAGAATAGAAGCCCCAGGCTGAAGTCCCATCGGTCATTATAGATTCTGTAGTTGCTGCTACTAAATCTGGGCCAATTCTTACTTGTGCTACATCAACCCCTCTGCGCCCTCTATGGCGTACAGACCAATTGACGACGGAACCAGGAGTTAAACATAATATTTGGTATAGGGCTGAATTTTGTGTAGCGTTTAGTTCAATAAACTGATTGCCTTCAAAAGCGGGTATACCCTGGAAACCAGTTGACCAAATTTCAATATTATTATCTGTAGCAGTGGTCAACCAGCCTGGCATATTATTTTCCTTAATAAGTCTCCATGTAGTATTGGGGATAACTGGATTTTCAAAACTCTCGTTGGTAATAGGTTCTAAACAAACGTTAACTGTACATTCTTCTTCATCAAGAACCCCATCATTGTCATCATCTAAATCACAAATATCACCTACCCCATCCCCATCATTATCTTCTTGACTCGGATTGGCTTCCGTAGGGCAATTATCGATGTTGTCCGCAACGCCATCACCATCAGAATCCTGAGCGGTGCTTAAGAGCGGTAAACCAAACAATAATAAAAATAAAAGTAGACTAGCTTTTTTTGGTCTAAACATTTGTTTTTGAAATCATAAAAATTTCACTAATTTTTCTTTACTCTAAAAGTGATACATCGATTAGTGATAATAGTTCGAGGTCTAACATTGAGCATAACTTCTTCTGAGATAATATCACCGCAGCTGCCTATTAGCAAAAGCCAAATTGATACGCTAAGAAACCAAGATTTAGGAGGTGTAGCAATTATTTGTTGTGAACCGATACATAGGAGTTGTTATCCCAGTATTTTAGTGGATAGGGTGGTTTTTTGAGTTGGAAAATCACGCAATGCAATCAAAGTTTTTAAATAGAAAAAGCTCCGATATATCTCTTTTAAAAGATATACCGGAGCTTTGGTTGTGTTGGTTATTTTATTGTTTTATCGATATAGGGTAAAGTTTCCTACGAACTCTCTGGTATCATCTTCACCGTTTAGCTTAATTACATACCAGTAATCTCCAGTGGGTAAGGTGTTTTCTTGATAGAATCCATCCCATCCCTCTGGGCTGTCGGCCAATCTGTAGACCATACGGCCATAACGGTCGTACACATTAAGGAATAACTCTGGGAATTGTTCAATGTTCCTAGGAATCCATATGTCGTTTTGCCCGTCACCGTCCGGTGTAAAGAAATTAGGTATTTCGATATCTATGAACTCCATAAATATGTTCGCTGTAGCTGCACAACCGTTTTCATCAAGTACGGTAACCTCGTAGTTACCCGTTTCCTTAATGTAGAAGGTATCATCATCGCCATTATCCACTCCATTAAACAAGAAGGTATAGCCTTCTCTTCCGCCTGCTGCTATTACTGTAATCTCGTTTAAGCTTTGTTGCTCCAAAGAAATACGTAATGGTTCAAAAGCTTCCACTTCAAACGGGAAGGTTCTTGTGCAGCCATTATCATGTGCAATGGTTAGCGTATGTGAACCTGGAGCGATATTCGTAAAATCCGGTTCTAGTTGCAGGTCGTTTGGATCTGTACTGTCCAATGCAAACAGTAGATACAATCGTTCTGTCCTATCTTCCAAAGTTACTTGGATACTGTTACCCAAGGTACCATCTGGACAATCATAAATTACTTCCACGGTTGCGTTTATGTTAACGCCTTCATCAACATTCACGGTCTGATTTGTTTCACAACCGTTGGCATCTTTAATAAAGACGATGTAATCACCGCTTGTAAGATTGGTATACGTTAATAGGTCTTCAGTATAGTCTGTCGAGTTATTGGAGTTAAGGCTAGTGCTGTACGGAGCAGTACCACCAGTTGGTGTAATGGTGATTGTTCCATCGGCCTCGCCAACACAATATTCCGGAGTGACTACAACTTCCATTTCTAGAATTTCCGGTTCTGTAATTGTAAACTCTATAAGTTCAAAACAACCTTTACTATCCTGTACGATAACTGAATAATCTCCAGGAGCAAGGTCTTCAAAGCTATTGGCATCATCGAACTGATTTAAATTTGGAGATATAGCATACTGATAAGGTAAAGTGCCGCCTTCCATAGTTATAACGATACTACCGTTGTCGTCGCCATTACACAGAACATCTGTAATTGTTGGTGTTACCACCATTAATTCTGGTTCCGTTATGTTAACCACTTCTGAGGTTACTTGACAATCTTCACTTAATACACTAACATAGTAGGTACCCTGTGGCAAGTCTACAAAAAGTCCACCTGTTTGGTACGGACGAATTTCGTTCGTTAAACCAATATCTGCGAACAATCCATATCGGTAATTACCTAGGCCACCATCCGCAGTTGCATCTATTAAAGCAGAGCTTTCGCCATTACAATTAATAAACGCAGCTGATGTATCTAAGACTACTGTTAAGTCTTCGATTGCAGTTATAGTAACTTCGTTCGATATGACAGATATACAATCTTCGCTATCGATTACAAAATATTGATAAGTTCCTGCCAAAACATTTTGGAATTCATGTGAATTTGCTCCGCTTAATCCGTTCATAGGATTAAACGTTGTGCCATCTACACTCCACTCATAGGGTGCTGTGCCTCCTTGTGCTGACAATGATAAAGTAGCACCTTGGTTACAACTGATAGCTTGTGTCGTTAATAACTGTGCATTAACCTCTGTTGGATTTACAATTTCAGTGATTGGAGATATAAAAGTACATCCCATAGTATCTAATACCTCAATACTATAAAACCCTGCACTTAGATTATCAAAAGTACCGCCAACTTGAGTTGCCGTACTTTGTATAATGGTAGTACCAGTTGCATCCGTAAAACTATTTAAAATATATCGATAGGTACTGGTTACATTCCTAGCATCGAGCGCCAAGGAAATAGACGCATTGGTATCATCTTGACAAACTAATTCAATTGTTGAAATAGTACCGTCAATTGGGTCTGGCACCAATAGTTCAAAGGCATTTGTAAATACTTGATTACACCCTAAAGCATCTGTTACACTTAGCGTATATTGTCCTGCTGTTAAGCCTTGGAATAAATTAGAATTTACGCCATTAGCATTGCTTACAACGCTAGTTGATGTATTTGTTAATTGTATATCGTAAGGTGCCATTCCTCCTAACGGATTTACGGACGCGCTTCCTTGATCATTACTACAACCAACATCTGATTGTGTGATGGTGTCCAGCGTAAGTGGAGCAGGAGGGGTGGTTATGCTAAAAGATCGAACTTGAGAACAATCAGGGAAAGCATTCTGTACAACTTCTACAATATAATTACCAGCTGGAACAGCAATAGCAGCTGTTGGCCCCATGTTAGTGGAGTTCCCTGTTAGGATAGCTACACCATCGTCTGAACGATCTGCTGGGGTGCCATTACTGTTAAAAATTTCCCATGTAAAGCCTCCTGTATAGGTCGCATCTGTAATTGAAAGCGTAATGCTGCCATCATCACCAAAGCAAATAGCATCGGCAATTTTAGCTACAGTTACATCAAAAGTATTTGGATCGGCTACTGTATGAGATACGTTTAGTTCGCATCCAGTTGCAATATTACGAGCTATAAAAGTGTAACTGCCTGGCTGTAAATCAACAAATAGGTTTGAAGCTTGGAATACCGCTGAGGTAGCAAGTTTAAACTCGTAGTTTGTTGGATTGGCTCCAAAACTAGTGACGCTACTAGATACATCTATTGAAATATCTTCTCCAGGATTACTACATGCAATCGCTTCATCAACATGTACTGTTGGTAGTCCCAATATATCATAAGCAGGAACATTGACTAATACTTCTCCATTACATCCATTTTCATCTATAACCAGTACTCTAACGTTTCCGCCATTGTTATTAGTAAAGGTATAGCTACTCGTAAGACCGTTTTGTAACACCGTACCGCTACCGTTTTCAATGAATTGATAACGCGTATAGTTTCCGGAACCTCCAGCAATACTGCTCAAATCTATGGTGATAATCGCATTGTCTTTGGTGTTGCCAGAACTACAACCAAATGGTGTTACTACCGGAGCATCAAATGTTATTAGGTTAGGTTCATTTACTTGTATGTTATTTATTACAGTTTCACAACCGTTAGGACCTGTTGCTGTAATTTCATACGTACCCATTGGAAGATTTTCATAGGTGCTGGTTGCAGCATTATAACTTCCATTGTTTGGAACTAGGCTATAGGTCAACGGATTGTTACCATTGTTATTTTCTGTGATTGCTATCGTGCCATCACTACCGTTGTTACAGCTGACATCTGTTGGGCTTGGCGTAAAATCTGGTAAGACTTCAGGTAGTACTTCAACCGTAAAGCTTCTTGCTGGGCAGGTAGGCGTATTTGTATCATAAACAAACACCGTATAGGTTCCTGTGACCGTGGTGGACCAATCTTCTGAATTTGCAGGTGACGGTAGCGCTGTTCTTACTTGGTTAACAGGACCTGCGATTTCATACTCGAATAATCCTGAACCGCTGGTGCCGCTTATATTGATAATCGCGTCTGGCGAAACGCTACAATCCAAGTTTTTGGTTTGAACTACGCTTGCTTGCAAGGTTGGATAGATATCCGCTGTGTCACTAGCAGTACAACCATAAGAGTCTAGTATGGAAATCGCATAAGACCCAATAGCTACATTATTAAATATACCTCCATTGTTCAGATAATTTGTTCCTCCATCAATAGAATATAAATAAGGTCCGTTCCCTCCAGTTGCGGATACAGTAATACTAAATGGTGCGGTACAATTTGATGTAGTTATACTTGAAATTGTGGGGCTCTGTGAAATATCCATAGAAACCGTATGCGATGGTAAGGTAGTAACCGGACAGTTATATTGGTCAATTATCTCTATTAATACATTGAATGGTGTTGCAGTTACATCTATTAAGTTAGTGATAGGAACCTCTATCGGATTATCGGTTGAAACGATATCCGTAATAAAGTTTGTACTACTTAATGTGAAGGTATAAGTGCCTCCGCCCCCTTGTGGGTTCTGGATTTCAACCAATCCAGGATCTGCACAGGTAATATGCGTTAGTACATTTGGCGTAAATGTTATTGGGTCTAATTGTTCTAAACGCAAGTTTTCACTTCCAATAGCACAATTACTAGGTGCTGCACCCCTAATTTCAACAAAGTAATCACCTTCGATTAGACTAGCTGGATTTGGTACAACGAATGAGTCTCCTGAAGTAAAGGTCGCAACTGTACCCGTTGTGATTAAAGTTGGTGGTAATGCAGAAGTATTTGACACTCTATAAAAACTCCAATCAAAAGTGCCTCCTAGGTCTCCTAAAGTGTTTTCAGTAACGGTATACGTTATCTGTCCGTTAGTGACGCTATCACAAGTTGGTACTGCAATACCATCTATTTGAATTGGAGGTGGAGCTAAACTATTTACATTAACACTACTTTGTCTAACACATGGGCTAGCATCACGAACATAGAAAATATAAGTTCTACCGGGTACCAACCCTGTAAATGTATGATCTCCTGGCGCTGCAGCTGTCCAAACTGTTGTTACATCATTTGGATCAAACCCTACTGGATTGTCCGTATACGTATATTGGTAAGGAGCTGAACCTCTCGTTCCTTGCACGGTTACTTGAAGGTCATTACAATCAACAACAATAGCTGAGAGGTCAATTCCTAAATCATCTAAAGGATACGGAATAGTATATCTAGGTAAATCAATTTGACAATTACTGCCAACTACTCTAATAGAAGGTTCAACTTCTGCACCAGAAGCATATGCTGCTCCTACAAAAGTATCAGCAGCTTGCCAATTGGAACCTCCATCTGAACTAAATTCTAAAGTACCCAGTGAAGCTGGATAGTTGTCAAATTCAAAACCATATAAATTTGGATTTGGATCACAGTTAGGAGGTAGGATGGGTACTATATCAGAAGAGAGTTCATCAGGGTTGTCAATAGTTACTGGTGTTTCTGTAAGGTCACATCCATTAGCATCGGTTACAATGATCGTATACCTTCCTATTGCAAGATTAAAATAATTTTGCGTAGTAGCTACAACGTTTATGTTTACCTGGTCTGAAGCACCACCATTATCTAAATCTATAAGTTCAATGGTGTATGGACTATTCCCAGTGGTAATATTGACTGAAATTAAACCTGTGCCGTCATGACATTCGGGCGCTGTTGGAGTAGCGGTGTACACTAACGGGACTGCAGGCTCTACCGTTACTGTTTCCAAAAATTGACAATGTGGGTCAATTCCGTTATTATCCCAAACGTAGACATCATAATCACCCTCATTACCTAGAATAACGTTAAAGGTATTGGACGCTACGAAATCCGTCAATGTAGGTATGTTACCCGTTGGCATATATGCATATACAAAATTACCATCACCACCTGTTGCGTTTACAGTAATGCTACCGTCGCCACATGAACTAACGTCAACCACATCTATTTGAGCTAAAAGTATAGGAGAAATAAGTACGGTTTCTACAGGAGAAACACATCCAAAACTATCCGATACCTCAATATCATAAGAACTATTAGACAGTCCTGTGAATGTATAATTAACATCTGTAGGTACGGCTGGTGTCATCCAAGCACCTCCGTTTACTCTAAAGGTATATCCTCCATTTCCATCAGTAACTGAAATAGCGATGGAAGCATTGTTTTGCCCATCATAACAGGCAATAGGTGCCACATCAAAAGCGATAATTGCCGGTGGGTCCACTGTTACTGCATCGGTTAATCCTAATAGTACTTCGCAACCGTTAGTGTCACGTACACGGACAAGGTAATCTCCATCTGAAATATTCGTAAATAATGGATTGTTTTGGTATAGTGCTATAGGTGTACCACTAGTATCTTCCAATTGAAATTCATAGGCTGGATTTCCTCCTGTTGCCGAAGCTTCTAAAGTAGCTCCCGTATTAAAGCAAGAATAGTCCGCCACTAGGTTTAACTGCGGAATAATCGCAGCTGGAGCATTCAAGGTAGTAGGAAAATTAGTACTACATGTGTTATCCGCAACTTTACGTACATCAACCGTATAACTGCCTGCAGCAAAGTTAGCAGGAGTCGTTACTGGGGATACCAAAGAGGTTGTCCAACTAGTTCCGCCATCGGTAGAATATTCAAAACCAGTAACAATATCAAAATTAGCTACTTCAAAACGAATAGCACCATCCGCACCTGTATTACAGCTAGGATCAATCGTACTAAGTAATGTTGCTTCAAAAGCTTGACCGGATTCGACCACTACGGCAATATCTGCGCTTTTTTCACATATTTCCGGTGTCTGAGAAGCTAGTATATCATCTAAAATCAACTCATTACCATCATCACTTAGTTGACTACTCCGTAAGACAATACCAATACTCGTATTTGCGCCAGGATTTAATGTTGCACCTCTAGAATGCCAATCGTTCGCATCATTATTTTTTGGTATTTCATTCGTTGCAAAACTGCTTAGAACGTTACCAGAAGCATCTACCAATTCAATAGTAATTTCTGGATTATTACCAGTAGTACCCGTTTGTCTTAAATTATATGCCCAAAAGGATATATCAATATCTCTATTAGGGAGTACTTCAATATTTGTTCTATTCCAAACAATACTATTTAAGCTAACCAGATTATTACTAGGGTGTATAACCAAGAATCTACCATCTGTTATTGCAGTATGGTCATTTGGAGTTCTATATGCTGGTAATGGGTTGGTAGCGTTATTAGTTATCGTGTATTCACCATCAACTAATACACCTGCAGGACCTAGATTACAATTTGTTGTGCTCCCATCTTGTGGTTCGTAGCAGTAGCCTGGTCCAATTTCTCCAATTTGAGTATTAGGTCCTGATCCAAAATCCTCAAAGAATAAGGTGCTTTGACTAGGCGTAATACTGCCGGTATATCCAACAGTAACGGTTTGAGTTCCTGTAGTTACATTAGTGAATATATTATTCTCTGCTGGTGTGTTCAAAGTTCCGTTCAACGTATAGGTATACTCAAAATCAGAGGTATTAGAAGGAGTCATCGTTATGGTTCCCAATCCACTACAATTATAGTCTACTAATTGATTAAAACTAGGATCTGCAATTGGGTTTGGAACTGTAATGTCCATATCATAACTACATCCCAAAGCATCTCTTAATACCAGTTGATATGACCCAGATAATAATCTTAGTTCATCTACAGTTGAAAAGCTGCTGCCACCATTAAAACTAAACTCATACGGCCCTTGACCACCGTTAGGATTTAGGATCTTAACTAATGCTCCGCTTGGGTTGCAAAAAGCGTCCTCTATAATAGATGGAGAAGCTGTTAAGCGGAATGGTTGGACAACTTCATAATCTGCAGTCTCAACGCATCCAACACCACCGTTATCACTACTGTCCATCACTGTAATCGTAAAGAAACCAGCTGCTAGATTATTGAAGGTATTAACAGTTTGAAAACTTACACCACCATCTAAACTATATCTATATGGAGTTATTCCACCTGTTACATTTATAGTAAGATTAGCTGTTCCAGTATCTGCACAGGTAATTGTAGTATTTGTGGCCGTTATTACTGGGCTGCCTAAATCTTCAATGGTTATACTATTTGATATTGCAAAGCATCCGTTACTGTCAATTACTACAAATTCGTAGTCACCAGCGTCAGTACTATCACGGAATAGAATGTTTGGTGTTGTTTGTAAATCTGCAGCAAGTATATCTGCTGTACTAGTATATAGATCTACACCATCTTTACTCCAAATAGCCATTTGATACGTAGTTCCTGTGGCGCCTCCACTTGGTGTTAAAGTAGCAATACCAGATGCACAAGTTATATTTTGTGAGTTGGTTGCTACTAGATTTAAATTAGGTGTATCGTTAACCACTATTTGTTGTGAATCCAAGCAGCCATCATCGGTCTGTGTTACTACGATATAATCATTAGGATTCACATTAGAGAATACGTAAGTATCATCATTCAGTGCTGGTTGATTACTTACTAAAGATCCAAGCCCACCATTAGTTCCGTCATCTAGACGAAGTTCGTAACTGTAATTTGGCTGTGCATTTAATGCCTGTACACTAACAGTTCCGAGTTCATTACAATCAGCAGCTGTAGAAGTAAGGTTAACACTAAAGTCTCGTAATTGAATACCAATATCTTCAGTTTCAAATAAACAACTTCCAGATATAGGAGTATTTGTACTAGGATCTAATTGAGTTACTTGTACCTTATAAGTTCCATTAGTATCAATGTCAAAGTTTGGACCATTGTTAGCCGAAAAGGGAATAATAATATTGTCATTTGTGGCATCTATTAGTTGAAAACCATACCCAGTACCTACGTTGGTAATACGTATAGAACCATCAGTTGTACAAATAATATCTTGTGCAGTATAAGCTACATCTAATGCGTTCTTGAATACATTAAAATAGAATCGACTAAAGCAACCGTTTTGGTAGTTAATTACTACCCTATATTCACCACTTTCCGATACCGTAAAATTATCCTGAGTTACTCCAGTACTCCAGGTACACGTTCCATTTTTGTTGGCACAATCGTCACCAGTACTGCTACAGCTCCCTTCATTTAATTTTTGCCATACGATACTTTGGGCATCCGTAATTCCCAATTGAATTGTAGCTTCATCATCAGCACCACATAAGAAAATTTTAGCTAAATTATCACCATCTATTGAACAGGTTACAATTTCACCTTGCAAATCGTTGTCTGGATTATTATCTGTATTTACTTGGTTGAAATAATCTACTATAGGATTGGTTTGTGTCGTTCCAAAACGTTCTACTTTAATACGCTCTACTAAATCTGGACAGCTACCATTAGAAGATTTTTCAACAATATAATCTCCAACTGCTGTTACCAATAGTGTACTAGCATCGTTATCTGGGTCACCGTCATTTACCGTGGTCTCACTACTGTCGACTTGGCCGTTACCATTAGCGTCCAATACCCAGTTGTAGGTCGTAAATCCTGAACCAGCTGCTAATATTACATTATCACCACATAATTGTACCGTTCTTGCTTGATTACAGTTAGTTAGGTCATTAAAAATAGAATTACTCGCTATGTTTGGTGTTTGAGGACATCCTGCTATAGAATTAGATCCGCCTTCATCTGTAAACGTGCTGTTGTTTAGAACTCCTTGATAGGTGGAAAATGCATTATTTTCTAAGGTTGAAGAACACGCAGCTACAAAATCAGAGCAATTCAAAGCTATAGTAATTTCAATTCTTACACTGTATTCAGGGTCGCCAACTTCCACTAATTCATCTGGAACATTTAATGTTAGTGTTTGGCTAGGCAAATCAAATGTAAAGGTAGTCCCCGGTGCATTGGAAACATCTACATCATTGAAGGTAACATTATTAGGTAAAATATCTCGTATACTATAATTTACGGCATTATCATTTCCTGTATTTTGAAAACGAAGTACGTATTCAAAAGTTTGTCCAAGACTCACGTCCTGTCCATTTATATCGGCACCTCCTAAATCTTCAGAAGTATTGCCAAGAAGTATTTCTGGAGCGAATACAGGAATGTAAGGAGCAGCTATAACACTTCCATCTGGATTAACAGCAGGAGTTCCCGTGCCATATTCGCCACCATCACCACCGTCAGCATTTTCATCTTTATAGTATTCATTGGCATCGCTACAACCATCACCATCGCTGTCTAAATCTAAACTATCGGGAATGCCGTCATTATCCGTGTCTTGACATACAGGAGCAGCGGCAATATTAATTTTAATATCATCAATTAAGTTACCTACGGATAAGCTTCCAGTTGCAGTAGAAACTGCTTCAAAAATAAATACAGTATTGGTTTGTCCTAAAGGTACGGTATACGTTCCGCTATGTAATCCCCATGCAGTATTACCATCGGTCATGGTACCTTGTACAGTAGCTGAAGCTAAATCTGCACCAATACGAAGTCGCATGACATCTGTACCAGCTCGTCCTCTGTGTCTTAACGACCAATTCATCACAGTACCTGGTGTCAAACATAAATTTTGATAAAGTGCTGAATTTTGTGTCGCATTTAATTCGGCAAACTGATTTCCATCAAAAGCTGGTACTCCTAGGAAATTATCTGACCAAAATTCTATCTGACCATCAGTTGCGGTCGTTAGCCAACCTGGAACAATGCTTTCATGGCGTAATCTCCAAGTAGATGCTGGAATAATAGGATCTTCAAAGCTTTCATTAACAATGGCCTCAAAGCAGATGTTTGCAGAACATTCTTCACTATCATAAATACCGTCGTTGTCATCATCTACATCTGTAATATCCCTTATTCCGTCATTATCAAAATCGTTATGAACAATAATACTTGAAGATGGAATATCTTCAGATATATTAGTATCAGCCTGATCTTGAGTATGCGATACGGTATTTAATATATTAACTAAAGGTAACATGTCAATCTCATCACCACGAACTTCTAATTCTAGTTCAGCAGTTAAACCACCATCTAAGGTTCCTATATTCCATGTGTTACCGCTCCAACTTCCATCAATAGTAAAGGCACTTACAAATGATAAACCGGCCGGAAGATTATCAGTTAGTTGTAAATTAGTTATAGGACCAACCCCGAGGTTTCTTACTTTAATGGTAAAAGTTGCGGTTTCGCCTTCCATTATTTCAGGATTGTCAACCGACTTATTAATAACAATGTCTGGATCACAATACAAAGCTCTAATCGCGTTACTATCATAAGTACAGGGTCCTTTTGTTCCTCGCACAAAAAAATCACCAGCACCTGAAGGTTCATAACTTACGCCATTTGCGCCTGGTATTAGAATACCATCTTCAAACCATTGGTACGCATCAAAATTACTAGATGCTTCGTAAATTTCGGAACCAACAAAACAACCTGTTCCACCTCTAATTTCTAAAACTACTTCTGGTACTGTGTCAAAACCTGAGAAATAGCCAGCCACACCACGAGCACCATTAAAACCAAAAAATCCAACTGCCATCGGACCAGTAGATTGTATATCTACATTACCGTTAAGATTAGGTATATAAAACGTTTTCCAGTCGCTAGAGCCCGAAACGGGAGTAGAAGCGGGTAACGTTACAAGTCCATTTCCGTCAGTTACCACAATGTTAGCATCCGGTGTATTAACCGCAGCAATAATTGTTACTCCTCCAGTTACGGATGTACCTGCCATATTTCTTATGTCTGGTATATTATCCATAACATCCGGCAGCAAACAATTTACTGGGGCCACAAAATTAAGCCCTTGAGTATATGCCGTAGATGCACCCGCCATACATTGATATGCATAAACGTCTTTGGATGTTTTTACAAGCATGTTTGCTCCAGCTATATTTGCAGAAAAATATGAACTAGGAATTTCGTAATATTCTCCTTCGTTTATTGTTGCAATTGGTAAGGTTTCATCGTTGACATAAATTTGAGTATTATTATCAATTGCAATTACCAATGGAAACTCAGTCCAACCATTTGCATTTCCGTTACCTCTTACAAAAACATATTCTTTCCCTAGTTTGCTTTCGGGAACAGGTTGATCAATACCTGCATCTCTGTTTGAAGCACCTACTTGTCGTCCAAAGTTTATAGCCCCATTACTAATGACTATATCTTTATCCGCTTCGATTGTAGCTCCAATCCACCCATCTTCATGGGCTTGAGTTGGTGCAGTACCTATATATGTCTCAAAAACAAAGGATTCATTAGCGTCTAAAGTAACGGTGTAGGTATCGTCAGTTATTCCAGCTCTATTAGTATTTACTCTAAATTCACAGTCTTGATCATAACCAAAAAGACGAACTATAGTGTTGTCTTCGGTTGCCATAATACCAAGGGTATTTGATTTTGAAGCGTGTGAACCTAAATTAGGTACTCCACCCCACTTAAAACGTTGCCCCAAGGATTGTCTTCCTTTTGAAGTAAGCGAAGCAGATTGCGCGGAACTACTACCTCTGTAGTTCACGTAAAATTTATTTCCACTAGGCGATTCAAAACGGAGTCCCGAGTTGGTTAAGACTATACCTGTATTAGCATTATTTACCAAAGTAATATTATTGTCTCCTCTACCCAGGTTATATACTGCAGGGTTCATTTTAGAAATATTAAAAGTTGCAATAGGGGTTGCATTGGTTCCTCTGTAAGCGTTTACGGTAAAGGTCGTAGGCTCTGGCGTAGAAAGATATATTGCCTGTTGATCTATCCCTTGACGATTTTGACCTTGTTTCAAAGGTGGTAAATAGTGAAGATCACTTAGCTGTGCATGCCCAACAAATGCAAAAAAAACTGCCAATAGTAAAAGTAACTTTCTCATTAAATGCTATTCCTTTGAATTATAGTATGCTAAAAAACCAATTTTTAGCTGTGTAGGCAACGATTTGTTGTCAACCATCGGATTGCTGTTGTGTACTAGGTTTTTATAATGGGAAGAGTATTTGTAGTAGCCCATATATATGGTCTTTATCGATATACGATTAGGCAGTTTAACTTGCTGCTTAATTTGTACCTTTATCGTGAAAATTGATGATTATGGAAGAACGTTTAATGTCTAAGAAAAAACCTGCCTATCCGGTGAATAAAAGATTGGACGACTACCTATCTAACTATAATCGAAAAATCGAAATTCCTATCTTTTATGACGATTTACTTCGCTTCGCAGGTTCCGTTGTAGTTTACGATAACAATGACGAGGATACGCTATGGATAAGGGTATATTATTCTGAGTATGATCGAAAGGAAATAGATGATAGTTTAAAGAAGGTGTATTCCATTCTGCATTCCGATGGAAGCGATAATATTAACCAATATTTGAATGTAGATGCTGTTGATTTCTGCACCTTTGGTAACTCCAAACCGTTTCGAATAAAAATCAGGAATATTTTAAACGATAACTTTACCTATTTCTACATCAAAAAGACCGATGCATCCCGAATTTATGGGCTGGAATTGGAGCACATGCTCTCACCATATAACTTAAATTTTTTAGTTTATAAGGATACCTTAATAGAGGAGCATATTGCTGGAATACCAGGCGATGAGTTTATAAAAAATATGTTACCTAAATGCTCTGAATCTGAAAAATCTCAGCTTGCCAAAGAGTTTGTGAAGTTTAACGAGCGTTGTATGATTAGGCTTTTGGGCGATATGCGAAGCTATAATTATGTTATAGTTCCTGTACATGATTTTGATCACGTAGTCTATCGAATCCGTGCAATAGATTTTGACCAACAGTGTTTTGAAGGGAAATTAAAAGTTTATAAACCTCAGTTCTTTAAAGAAAATTTTCACATGGTTGAACTCGTGAGTAACAAGCTCCGTTCAGATTCTGTAGATCAGTATAAATTGGAAGAACGCTCCATCGTTGCAAAAAGAATTTTAAGTTCTGGGAACCGTATAAAAAAGTTAAGAGCGATAGTCAAAACCGATAAAATTTCTACCAAGGAGAACGTAATTATGCTGCGGGAGCAAATCTATGAACTAACGCTAGATATGGATTTTAAAAAGTGCAAGACTATGGGGCACATTTTAGATTTGGCACTACAATTTGTTAAAAGAAATTATGAGGACGTAAGTATGAAACAAATTATAGAACATAACATTAAGATTTAGACACTAGTGAAAAGTTGGCAGTCGCAGTTGGCAGTAATGATGATGAAGGATACTAAGCGCGGGCAAATAAAATAGGGAGTGTTCGCTAAACTAGTGAAAAACAAAGCCATCTAAACTTAAGACTATACCATTCAAAAATCCATAAATTCTATACAATTAAAGGTTTATGGGTTTTTTATAAGGATGTATTTAGCTTTTTTCCTCTTTATTAAAGTACACTAAATAATAATACATTTGTCGTTCTTCGTCCCAGCCTTTTTCTACAAATTTCTCGGCTGATTCTGGATTTATGAAGTCCATTTTAATCTGAATGTTAGTATCCAGATTAATAACATTTTTTATTTTCTTTCTAGCATCGGACACTGCTTTGTTGGCAATATCAAAGTTGGAAACGTCTTGAATACTATATTTTGGTCCCTTTTCAGTTTTATAATGTTTAAACTCAGGAATAAGCTCTGGGTTTGACATTACCTCGTTCAAGAAATTGGTTTCTTCAAAGGCGTCATTTTTGGCAAAATGGTTTACCGCTCGGTTCATAAACAATACCTCTTGCTGTTTGTCTTCAGCCGGTAGTACTACATCTTTTGCAAAGTTCTGACAAAGTTTAAGGTAATTTTTGGTCTTAAAATTATCATCTGACAAGGCATCTACGCCCAAGAAATGCTCTAGCCAATATTTGGTATCGTATTTATTCCCATCTACTGAAAGTACTTTATAGCCCTCTTCTTTATTTACATTAAAAATAAGACATCCCTTGTCTAATTTATTAATGTTAATGCCTTGCTGTACTACAATGTCTAAATTGGAACTGTTCTCTTGAAACTGTAGAAAATCGTGTTTTAGCTCGCTCTTAAAAATACCAACGGCATCTACTTTTTGATTGTCTAAAAGAATACCAGTTAAATAGGTTACATAGACTTCTCCACTTTTGATATGGGGATGATTGGATTGCTCAAAGAGATGCGTGGCAATCTTTTTAGAATTTTGATGACTGGTAGCACTATCGTCAAAAACTGTGCTTACAATCTTATAAAGTTCATTGAATTCTACATCTACCTCATTGGTAAGTTTGTAATAGTTTTCTTCTTTTTCCCGGAACGGTTTGAAAAAGTATTCCTTTAAAAGCCCGGTGGTTTCATCGTTTAGCGAAAAGGGTTCTTCAGATAAAAACACCCCTTCGTTTTTATTCTTGTTCCCCACTTTGTGAATGGAGATGTGTTCTATCTGTGTGGCGTATAAATTGATCATTTTGTAGTTCTTTTGTTTTAATTTCCACACGTATGCTGAAATTAATTCAGTAATAATGGAAATCTCTAAGGTGAATAATTTATGTTAATTGAGACTTACCTTAGTAAATTAAAGATATAGTAAAATTATAGTTGACTGATGTGATATTGTTTTCTCGATAATGATGCAGTTGAATCCCTACTAGTTTATTAATTCCAGTTTTCATCAAAATCAAGGTCGTCATAATTATCAAAAGTGTCATCGAAATCAAACGCACTATTTTCCGATTCAAACTTCTTTTCCGGTGGGGTTTCCGGTAGTTCCCCAAAACTAAAAAGTACATTAGGATAGGCGCGGCCATCTTCTTTCTCTACCACATCGGCCAATTCAACAAAAAAGGTCCACATGCTTAGAAAGTCGTAGACATAAATAAGTTTTGGCGTGTTTTCGGTAATAATGTCCTCTAAAAAGGTTTCGTTCATCAGCCTAACATCAGAACCGGATTCACTCATGTCAAAAAGCGCAATTTCCTCGTCCTGTTTCCATTCTTCATCGCAGGTATAGAACGAAGCCATCTCGTTTCCTAAAAATCCAAACGCTTGTGTGATCGCATTGTGAAAGTCTTCCAAGGAATTTTGGGCTTCAATTTCTAAATCACGGAAAATATCTTCCTCCGCATCCAGTATTATCCTAATTTTATAAACCATGCCTTTGTTTTATGGGTAGACAAAGTTACGAAGTTTTAAGATTTGTTCGAGGCTTTATTGCATCTAAAACCAAATAGAACTGAACGCCAAAGAGAATGGCGGCGAGCACTAAATGCAGGGCTTGGCTACCAAATGGGAAATCTATGTAATACATAGCTATACCAGTAAATATCTCCAATACTAAAATAAAGAGTATCCAGTAGATTTTTAAGTGCCCAAGGTTAAACTTTAGTATTCTATAAGCTAATGCAGCGTTGATTAAAGTAATTCCTATAGATAGACTTCTATGAATGTAAAACTGGACGGTAGGGTCTTGTAGCCAAAGGTCTTTCGCATTGGGTCCTAAAAAGTCTATTTGGTGGTCTATAAATTCCCGTACCTGTGTTCCTAGAATTACTTGTACAATTGTTAATGTCAAGGCTGCCACAGCAATTAAAAAGGTAGGCTTGTCATAGGTGATTCCTTTATTTTCTTTGTTTACAATAAATATAATATAAAGTAAGAATGCAACTATGACCAAGGCCATAAGCATGTGCAATGTAATTTTAAACGGTTGTAATACCGAGTAAACAACGGTTGCTCCTAACCAGCCTTGGAAACCCATGCCAAATACCACGAGCCACGAGAGTAAGGTAACCGATTTTTGTTTTTTCCAGTACTTAATAGATGCAAATGCTAATAGTAAGGTTGCTAAACCTGCTACCGCACCCAACAGGCGGTTAATGAATTCTATCCAAGTATGCCAAGGGTTAAAAATAGCGTAATCGTGTTTGGTGTACGCTTCCCAATTTTCGGTATTAAAGTCAATCCCCGTGTTTATATCCTCCCTAGCTACCTTTAATGATTCGTTCAGAATAATAACCTGACCTTGTTTATATTCTTTGTTTGCTTCCCATTCTAGTTCCGAAGCTTCCGTTGGAGGAATGTAATATCCAAAACATTTGGGCCAATCTGGGCAGCCCATGCCACTGCCAGTCATGCGCACAACCGCACCTGCTACAATAACTAGGTACACCAGAATCAGCGAGATTTTTGCTAGTTTTCTAAAGGATATCATTCGTTTTTTGTTTTTAGTCCCAGTTCACTTCCCTTTTTAAGCATTAAGACTTTTGCAGCCTCAAACTCATTTGGAATATCGCCCTCAAGAATAGCTTCTTTTATATGGTCTTTGATGATTCCAATTTCCTTAGAAGGTTTTAAATCAAAAGCAGCCATAATCTCTTCGCCGCTAATGGGTGGTTGAAAATTACGGATGCTATCCCGTTCTTCGACTTCTATAATTTTTTTACGAACAATTTTAAAGTTGTTCTTGTACTTTCGCTGTTTTTTCGGGTTTTTGGTGGTTATATCAGCCTCGCACAAGGTCATTAAATCCTCTACATGTTCCCCTGCATCAAAAACCAAACGTCTTACGGCCGAGTCGCTCACATGTTCCTCAGAAAGGATGATGGGCCTAGAACTCATAAGTACTATTTTTTGAACGAACTTCATTTTGTCGTTCAGGGGCATTCGTAATCGTTTAAATAGTTTGTAGACCATTTTGGAACCAACAAACTCATGCCCGTGAAATGTCCATCCGATTTTCTTGTGGAATCTTTTGGTAGGTGCCTTACCAATATCATGTAAGAGTGCTGCCCATCGTAACCAAAGGTCATCCGTATTTTCACAAATATTATCTACCACCTCAAGCGTATGCCAAAAATTATCTTTGTGTTTTTGACCCTCTATTTCTTCTACCCCTTGCAGGGCAGTAAGTTCTGGAAGTATAATATCCAGTAGCCCTGTTTTGTGCATTAAGGCAAAACCTATTGATGGTTTAGGGGTTTGCATAATTTTATTGAGCTCATCAACGATGCGTTCGTTGGAAATAATTTTTAAACGGTCCTTATTGTCAGTTATAGCCTGCAATGAAGGTAGTTCTATGGTAAATCCGAGTTGGGTGGCAAAACGTATCGCCCGCATCATCCTAAGTGGGTCGTCCGAGTAGGTGGTATTTGGGTCTAAAGGAGTTCTTAATAATTGACGCTCTAGGTCTTGTATACCCCCAAAAGGATCTAGTAAATTTCCAAATGTAGCTTGGTTAATGGATAGTGCTAGTGCGTTGATGGTAAAATCTCGGCGTCTTTGATCATCATCTAAAGATCCGTTCTCAACTACCGGTTTTCTGCTATCCCTATGGTAACTTTCTTTTCTCGCCCCAACAAATTCAAGTTCTATTCCATCATGTTTAATCATGGCGGTGCCAAAGTTCTTAAAGACGGCAATTTTAGGTTTTCCGCTAAGTTTTGAGGCCACTTTTTCTGCTAGAGCAATACCGCTACCTACGGCAACAATGTCTATATCTTTTGGAGTGCCTCTTTTTAGAAAAAAATCACGTACAAAACCTCCTATTACATAAGCTTCAAGTCCCAATTCATCGGCACTCTTCCCAATTATCTGAAAAATATCTTCTGTTAATGCCTGTGTGTAGTTCATGGGTCTTTCGCCTGCATTATTCCCGGATCACCTTCACTTTGTGATTACCACTTAATTTAATGATTGTGGAGGCTTGGGAATTTTCGTTTTCTTGTTGCAAATTTACCACATAGTCTACACCTTTTAAAATGGCCTGATCAATTTCTTTGAAACTTTTTGGGATGCTATTTCCACTGATGTTCGCTATTGTTGTTACAATGGGTTTTTTAAATTTGTTTATCAGGTACTGGCAAAATTTGTCCGAAGCTACCCGCATGGCTAAGGAGCCGTCTGGAGCGATGAGATTTTTCGAAATACCTCTCGGGCTATCATAGACAATAGTAGTAGGTTTAGCAGCCAGATCCATTAGGTCGTATGCTAAGTCTGGCACCTTTTCTACATGCTTTTCTAGCATGGCATCATGGGCTACTAAACAGACCATAGGCGTGCCCGATTTTTGTTTTTTTAATTTGTAGATTTTCTGTACGGCTAGGTCGTTTGTGACATCACAGCCTATAGCCCACAACGTATCTGTTGGGTAAAGAATGAGTCCACCTTTTTCTAATATGGCAATGGCTTTTTTAATTTCTTCTGTCAAAATTTCTGTATGGATAAGTATGAGCACAAAAGTAGGTTTTCTAGCCTGAAAATAATTTTCTGTTCAATATAATATCGCTTTTACACCTAATGTATTTTTCAAATAAGTAAGTTGCAATGGCCACTATTGCAAGCTGATTTTGTAATTTCCGCCAAACTTTACAAGCGTATTGTATGATTGAGGTAAATGACAAGGAACTATTAAGCAAATTTCCAGGTTGGGAGCTTATTGAACAAACGGAACGTCGTCTTGAAATGAAATCGTTATCAGCGATAAACCATAACGATGGTCCTAAAATAGTAGCATATCTTTTCGAGAAAATTCCAAATACAAAATGGATTTTCAATTTAGAGAGCGATAGATTTATTGCTGAAATTAAGGAAAAATCAAAGTATACAAGGATGTATACCTCGGGCTGTTTTGATATTTTCCATTATGGTCATTTGAATATATTAGCAAAGTCAAAGGAACTTTGCGATTATTTGATTGTTGGGGTTTCTACAGATGAGCTCATTGAAAAAGAGAAAGGTAAGCGCCCGGTAATCCCATTCGAGGAACGCATGAAAGTTGTGCAAGCGATTGGTTTGGTAGATGAGGTTATTCCCCAGACCGATAAAGATAAACAGCGTATCGTAGATGAGCACCGTATAGATGCCATATCGGTTGGTAGCGATTGGAAAGGGAGATATCCTGAGGTAAGTTGTGCTATGGAGTATTTTCCATATACAGCAAATGTTAGCAGTACTATTTTAAAGAATACGTTACAACTAAAATGATTAGTTGTTACATCAATGCCTTGTCGTCCGTAGAGGTGTTCCAATCTTTAACGGGTGTTTGCCAGGCTCCGTATCTATAGGTTAAATAGCCATCGGTATCCTCTGGAATGCTATAGTTTTTATCTTGAAATAATATGGTTTTAAAGCTATCGTAAAAACGCAATGGAACACTTTTAGTCTTATTGTCTATTTCCCAATAGGTGCTTTGGTCATGAGAGTATTTTATAAATACGTCTAGGCATACCTTTCCTTTTACTAAGCCAAAAAAGTGCTTATTGCGTATTTTTATCATCCGCAAATCTCCCTTTCTGAATTCTTTACTTGTTACGGAAAAATATCTTGTCCTAACCCTGTAGCCTTCTGTTTTTAGGTTTTGAATCAAGGAATTAAGTTTAGGTATTTCTATCTGATGCACAGAAATATCCAAATCGTTGTCCCAAGGTAATAATCTATTTTCACGTCTAATCCCCAATAAGGTTCCACCCTCTAACCAATATTGAATTTGCTGCTGCTCAACTATTTTGGTTACGCTTTTTAACAGACTTTCCGCCTCTTTAAGATTCTTTCCTTCCAAGGTAATATCGTACGCCATATGGTGTGCTTATTTATTTTTGATTCCTCTTAATCTTTTTAGCTCCTTGTAACGGCTATAAACCCCCAGCGCATTTAAGTAGCTAATAATTACGCCTCTTTTTCCATCTAAAAAACCAAATCGCATTATAAAATGATTAAAGAATTTATAGCCTGGCCTAAAGGTAAAGTGGTACAGATTTGGACTGTAATCCTTGGCTAGTTCTTCTTGGGCCTTCATCTGACCATACTTAACCATTTTACCTTTGTAATCTTGATAATCTTTATATGAATAATGTATAAGTTTGCTTTTAAGAACATCTACTGGGCCATCCACAATTAAAGTTTCATGCACAATCCGTTCTTTGGTGAATGCTACTTTACTTTTTCTAAAAAGCCTAAAGTTTTTGTCGCTTTGCCAACCGCTAAATCGCAATACTTTTTGCCTAAACATAAAGGTTCTATGAAAATAATAGGCTACGGTTTTAGCGTCACCATTGATTGTTTTCAAGAGTTCATTCTTAAGTCGATCTGTTAAGCGTTCATCCGCATCCATGAATAATACCCAGTCGTTTGAGGCGAGGCTCATAGCATAGGATTTTTGATCAGTATAATTGACAAAAGGCCTTTGGATTAAGGTAATATTCGGTCTCTTTTTTATGCGTTCTACCGTGCCATCGGTGCTGAAGGAATCTACGACGATAATTTCATCTGCAAACTGAACGTTTGTTAGTACTTCATCAATATGAATGATTTCGTTAAAAGTGATAAAAACCGCTGATACTTTATTATGTACTATCCCGTTCCAAGGATTGTTCATGGGTCTGCCGAAAATTGCATCGATTTTAATTCTTCTGTCTAAAGGTAAGGTCCGCGCTTCAGGAACTCCATTTTTAGACACATATTCTTCGGTAGCCTCAATCATTCGAAGTGCAGATTTACCATCTTGATAGGGATGGTACATTCTGTTAAGCACTAAACGTTCGGCTTCAAATTGGTCTTCTTTTAAATTTTTAAGTACACTTTTGGTCAGCTCACCCTTTTCTGTGAGATTATCCCAACGGATGTTTTGAGATATCGTTTTAAAACTGATCGCTGGTTTGTTCAGTAATAGGAACTCATAAATTACGGAAGAGGTATCGCTTATAAGGAGGTCTGCTAAGAGCAGAAATTTTATGATGTTCTTTTCTTCTACGAATACGATGTTTTTATGCTTTTTGTCGAGGGACTTATACGTGTCAATTAAAGACATGCTCATGAGATCATGAAACTTCACTAGAATTAAATAACCTGTTTCCCTAGCCAAGTGTTCAATATCTTCTAAAAGCGCCGTAGCGGAGGTTAGGCTAGGAGAGAAGGTTGGAGCGTATAATATAATGTTGCTCGTATCATATTTCTTAAGGAGTTCTTTTTTCTCCGACTCATAAACAGTTTTATGTAGCCCATAACTATCTAATTTTGGCCAGCCTGTTTGCACTACTTCAAAATTACCTTGTTTTTCCTTTAGCTCGTTAAAACGATTTGTAAAGTAGGGGCCTTGCGTTAAATACAGGTCAAAATAATGGCGAATTCGAAAATGCCCTTTTTTTTCTCCGGCTAAACCATGAAAAATTTGGGTTTTAACTCCCCTCAAGTAATACGGTACCTCATTGCCTGGAACAAAAATGACATCGCTTTGGTAAAATTGTAAATCTAAAATACTTGATGTATGCGCTTGTTCTGGAAACGGAAATTTTTGAATCAGTTTTTTAGATACGTACCAAATATAATTGCTACCCCTTTTAATGAGCTCATCACGAATCGGGGCCATGATTCCAAAAGCGTATGCATTCTGGCAAAAAAGAATGAATTTCATTTTTGGAAAATAGTATTTGCATTTTCCAGGTCCTCCCTAAAATCAACTTCTACACAGTCAAACTCAGATATATCTATTGCTGAAATTTGGACTCCATCATGTTCAATAGCCATTTCTAAGCCTCTCTCAAAGTAATCATTGTCGTCGCACGCTTCTAAACGGTCAATAAAATGCACGATGTCTTTTTGTGCTATGAAGTTTATACCCACGGCCTCTCCAAGACCATTTTTAACGGTCTTTGAAAGTTGGTCTATATAACCATCTTTTAAAGTATATTTAACTTCTTCTTCTGCTACCTTGCTCGTGTTTACCGCAACAAAAGATTTTTCTGAAAGTATATGGGCGTTTAATAAAGAAAGGAGCTTACCATCAAATACCACATCGCCATTTAACCACAAAACAGAATCATTTCTATTCTTTTTTAAGGCTTTAAGTAAGCTTTTAGAGGTGTTGGTACAATCAAAGAAAGGATTGTAGATGTACGTAAGTTGTGGAAACCGCTCCATAATTAGGTCTTTCTTAAAACCTACCACTACGTTTATATCGTCAATATTAAAGCTGTTTTCAAGATTGGCTATTTGCATTCCCATTATGGTTTTTCCGTTGTCCAACGGCGTAAGCGGTTTGGGAAATGGGTTCCCTAAGCGGGAACCAATACCTGCGGCAAGAATAACAATTTTCACGTTTTTATATTTTAAAGGGTAATTTATATAGGCTGAACGCTTAGGCTAGAATTGATTTTTCTAGCTAAAATTGGTTTGCATAAATAATTTAAATCAAAAATATATAAATAAACACCCTTTGCTTAATACTTCAAATGTAAAATTAATTTAAGGATAACTAAAATTAAAGCGCTGTTAGCATAGGTTTTGTCGCATGCAATTAGACTTTTATTAGATGCTTAAAGGTATGGTAGGTAAGAATTTACCTTATTGATTGTTATTTTGGTAAGTTAACTGCTTTGTTGCGGAACTGTATTTAAGCTCGGTACTTTTTGCTCCTGTTCCAACTTTCTAAGTTCTTGGTATCTTTCCCAGTCACCTAGGGCGTTAAGGTAGCATACGGTTACTCCTTTCATTCCATCCAAAACTCCAAAACGGAAGAAATAATTATAAACAAACGTAAAGGTTGGTTTTCCGAGTAAGAGTAGAAGATTAAAGCGTTTTCCTTTTTGTGATGCTTCTTTTGCCTTCATTCTACCATATACGAGCATTTTATGCTTGTAGTTGGCAAAATCGCGATAGCAATAATGGGTAAGCTTTTCTTTTAAGATAGCAGAACTTCCTTGTATTTCTAATGTTTCATGTACAATGCGTTTATCAGAAAACTGTACTTTACTTTTCCTGAAAAGTCTATAGTTCTTGTCTGTTTGCCATCCGCTATAGCGCAGGTGTTTTTGTTGAAACATGAATTTTCTTCTAAACCAATACGCTACATGTTTTTTGCTGCTATTAATGGTCAATTTTATTTCTTCTTGTAAATCTGGTGTTACCACTTCATCAGCATCTACAAAAAGCACCCAATCATTGGTTGCTTGTGCCAGCGTAAACGCCTTTTGGGCTGTATAGTTTTTAAAAGGATGCTGAATAACCCTCACTTTGGGGTGTGCACTAAGAAATTCATACGTACCATCAGTACTGTAGGAGTCTACGACAACTATTTCATCTGCGAAATCAATTGATTTAAGGCATTTTTCTATGTATCCAATCTCGTTATACGTGATTACAAGTGCCGATATTTTTTTAAGCTGAGGCTCCATAACTAAGATGAGTAGTTAATTTATTAAGGAGTGTTCTGAATATAGAACTGAAAAAAAAGTAAAAAATTATATTTTTACCTATATTTTCCCACAAATTTACACAGCTACGTTATGTTCTCTTAGCGCATCATTAAGTGATGTCTTTTTATTGGTACTTTCCTTTCTTGTTCCGATAATCAGTGCGCAAGGAACCTGAAACTCTCCAGCCGGAAATTTTTTGGTGTAACTCCCTGGTATAACAACTGAACGGGCAGGAACCCTACCTTTTAGCTCTACTGGGGAAGATCCAGTAACATCGATAATTTTAGTAGATGCCGTTAAAACGACGTTGGCACCTAACACAGCTTCCGTTTCTACGTGTACGCCTTCAACTACAATACATCGAGAACCAATAAATGCATTATCCTCTATAATAACAGGTGATGCCTGGAGTGGTTCCAATACACCGCCTATACCCACACCGCCACTAATATGTACATTTTTACCAATTTGAGCGCAACTTCCCACAGTAGCCCATGTATCTACCATAGTACCCTCATCTATATACGCACCTATGTTCACATAGCTAGGCATTAAAATCGTTCCTGGCGAAATATAGGCGCCATGTCTGGCAACCGCATTTGGCACTACGCGTATGCCCTTTTCCTTATAGCCTCTTTTTAAAGGTATTTTATCATGATATTCAAAAATGCCGGCTTCAAGAGTTTCCATTTTTTGAATAGGAAAATAGAGCACTACGGCCTTTTTTACCCATTCGTTTATTTGCCATCCAGATGCAGTAGGTTCTGCACAGCGGAGTTTGCCAAGGTCAATAAGATTTATAACGGCTCGTATTGTTTCTTGTGTTTTATCGTCTGATAAAAGCGCCCTGTTTTCCCAAGCTTGCTCTATGATATTTCTTAAATCTGTCATTTTATCCTAAAATTTTCTCAAATATAGGTCGAAGCAAAGTAATTCACTATTGGTAAATTCACATATCACAAATTATCCGTTACTTTTGACAAAAATTAATTTTGGGAAGAATTTTAGCCTTGGATTACGGTGAGAAACGAACTGGGATTGCAGTAACGGACGAGTTGCGTCTTATTGCTTCCGGTCTCACCACTGTACCCACCAAGGAGCTTATACTTTTTTTGAAAGACTACGTTAATGCCGAAAATGTTGATATTCTTGTCGTAGGGGAACCCAAACAAATGAACAATACCCCTTCCGAGTCCGAACAGTACATAAAACCTTTTTTGGTGGAGCTAGTGAAGCACTTTCCTGCTATTTCTATTGAAAGGCAGGATGAGCGTTTTACCTCTAAAATGGCTTTCCAAAGTATGCTGGATAGTGGTTTAAAAAAGAAACAGCGAAGGAATAAGTCCCTGGTAGATGAAATTAGCGCAACATTGATATTGCAGTCATATTTAGAAAGGAAATAGTATGGACGCCTTAATTGATTTTGAAATATTGGTCAAAAGAAAAGTACGACAGTATTTTAAATCTTTTTTTGCGGGTAGGGATATTAAAAAACTCACGAATACAGATTTTGTTATTATTAGTAGAAACTGCTGGGGAGGCCAGGTATACCAATATTTACAAAAGCCATACAATACACCCTTTGTAGGATTGTTTTTGTTTGGTCCTTGCTACATGAAATTGCTATCTAATTTTGATGACTACATGAAATTGGATTTGGATTTTATAAGGGTGTCCAAATACCCGGAGTCCAAGAACAATTATCCAATTGGTCTTTTAAATGATGTAGAAATTCATTTTCAACATTATGAAACAGAAGAGGAGGCAATAGGAAAATGGAACCGTAGAAAAGCGAGAATGCTAGAAAATATGGATAAGGATAACTTTTTTTTTATGGTTTGTGATCGTAGGCGCATCAATGCCGAGGATTTAACAATTTTTCATAAACTTCCTTTTAAAAATAAGGTTTCCTTTGCGTTTTATGACTTGCCAGAAGGCACCGTTGGAAATCACATGAAATATTTTAATAGTAACCGAAACAAAACGAACAAGATACCCAACGGAAAGAAGAGATTTAAACTTACTTTTTTATATTTTGATGTAGTCCACTGGTTAAATAGTGGCGCAATTTTAAGAACACGATTTAAACAATAACAATGATTTTACCGATTATAGCCTACGGAGATACCGTTTTGAGGAAAGTAGGAGACGACATAGACAAAGAATATCCAAAACTTAAGGAGTTGATTGCTAATATGTGGGAGACCATGTACAATGCAAATGGAGTAGGACTAGCTGCCCCGCAAATAGGATTACCAATACGTTTATTTTTGGTGGATACCTCTCCGTTTGCAGATGACGAAGACCTTACCGAGGTGGAACAAAAACAATTAGAAGGCTTTAATCAAGTATTTATAAATGCCTACATAGAAGAGGAAACAGGCGAGGAATGGGCATTTAATGAAGGATGCTTAAGTATACCTGACGTCCGCGAAGATGTGAGTAGAAAGGGAACGATAAAGATGACCTATTTTGATGAGAATTTTAAAAAGCAAGAACAAACCTTTGACGGACTTCTAGCTCGTGTCATACAACATGAATATGATCATATAGAAGGGGTATTGTTTACAGATAAATTATCTTCTTTGAAAAAAAGACTCATAAAGGGAAGATTGTCCAACATATCCAAAGGTAAAATAAATGTGGATTATCGAATGCGATTCCCAAATATGAAAAAAGGTCGTTAATTTCTGCTTGTAATTAGTTTAAAAATATAATATTTGCCCTTTTAAATTTAAAAAAAGCCTATGGGGTTGGAGAAAATACTATCGGTTGCCGGAAAACCAGGATTGTACGAGTTAATTACACAAACGAGATCTGGATTTGTTGCAGCATCTTTGATAGACGGAAAAAAAATTAGCGTTGGGCTAAAAAGTAACGTTAGCGTGCTTTCTGAAATAGCTATCTATACTTTGGATGAAGAGCTTCCTTTGAGAGAGGTGTTCTTAAAGATGCAGGTAAAGGAAAAGAGTGGTAAAACTTCTATAAGCCATAAAGAGGATAAGATTAAATTGGAAGAGTACTTTTTTGAGGTCCTTCCTAATTACGATGAGGACAGGGTATATGCTAGTGATATTAAGAAAATTATAAACTGGTATAACATACTGGTAGATAAAGGTATCGCAGATTTTTCCGAAACTGAAAAAGACCTTTCTTCAGAGGAAGAATAATAAAAAAAGTGTTTATGCAAAAAAGCCTCGATAGTAGCTACTATCG
>RCNB010000375.1_pt1 | contig 35682 bp, 33 predicted proteins | sample 2041321 | NCBI WGS metagenome assembly RCNB01 (sample SAMN09708232, study PRJNA481090) | Marine sediment metagenome, whole genome shotgun sequencing project.
GCCGATATGGGCTCAAATGTTGATGTAGCCCCAACATTGGGTAAGGTGGAGGAACTTGCTAAACAATGCCTTGAGAATGATGCAGATATTGTACTGCTCTTAGGGGCTGATAATGCTGGAGCCACCGAATTAAAGAATCTTTATGAACTCATTGTAGCCTACCATCCAGAGATCATTCTAGCACTACTTCTTGGAATATCTTCGTCAAGCACAGATACATTTGAAGCCAGAGACAAGTATATTGTTTTCTCAATGGGAACAGATATTTTTGAAATGGGTTTATCTTTATTAGAACATCTTTTAGGGAAATCATCCTGATAAAACTTCTGCAGATGCAGGGAGTTTTCACCGCGATAAAAACTAGTAAATATATCGCAATAGCTTATTTTTATGAACAAGCAAGCGTAATTCTTTTTCCATAAGATGAAAGTATTTACTTGTTTTTGATTTACCAATCATGTCGATTAGATCCTTTTCCCAAACGGTTGCCAATATTTTAAGATCTTCCTTCTGATCTTGTTCTGATTTGGTACTCTCTAAAACATCGTATACTTCATCCACATAGCCTTTGTTATATTCCATTAATTTGGAAGTCTCTAAATTGGAAAGTTTCAGTTTGTTCACATAGTTCAAGGTGTTTAACAGCACTTCTTTTGGTACAGTTTCCTGAGCCTTCAAGTTGTCTGTTGTGAAAAGCCCCAATATAATTATAAGTAGTAAAGCATTTTTTTTCATAGTAATTTTCAGTTATTTATTGATTTAAAAGTAGTTAAAAAATGTCGAAAATTTAGAAGCTATTCTATTTTTCAACCAATTTAATTTTCAGAAACAAGATTTTCTGTCACTTTTTTCGCCAGATCCCATTTGAACCCAAGATAAAACTCAATACCGTGATTTGGAGCATAGGCATAGGCTGTATCAAAATAGGGGCTAAAACCGGATTCGTAATTTGGATCATCATATGCTGCCAAAGGCGATTCCGTCTGGATGAAATTGAATAAATTATTGACACCACAGTAAAGACTATAATTAGTATTAATCAGTTTACTTATTTGTATTTGATGAAGAGAAAATGGAATACTTGTTGTAGGTCTTGGTTCTTCGAGCGGTACACCAGAAGCGTCAAGGTCATAAACTTCGGGCAACGCCATTTCACCAGTAAACTGCGCAGTGTATGCTAAGGTTATTCTCTGTCTTTTCAATTGGTAATTCGCTGTGATGACGCCACTCCATTTAGGAGCAAAAAGTATATCATTAGTCAATTCATCACCTGCTGAATCTGTTTCTGTCTCTGTAGAATTCAAAAGATTAATACCTAGGTTTAAGCTTAAAGGAACGCTAAAATTATGATTAATGTTCATGCTCAATCCCGTGGATGTAGCATACCCATTAGAATTTTCATATACAATGAATCCCGGAATATCATAATCTGGAATAATTTTATTGGTGAAATGAGTAAAAAAAACCTCCAAGTCAATTGAACCACTTCCACCCAGACCTGTATATATCTGATTATAATTGACAGAAAAATTATAAGAACTTTCGGGCTTAAGATCCTCCGCTATAATTACTTCACGCTGACCGGTAACGAAGGCATGATCTTCTGTAAACAAATTAACCACTTTAAAACCTGTACCAAAATTAAAGCGGAAAGTGGCCCAGTCTGAAGTCTTAACTTTTACATTCAGTCTAGGGGCATAAATAAGGCCATGTTCCATATGATGGTCTAATCTAACTCCCCCAAGGAGGGTGATTTTTTCAGAAATAAGGTATTCATCCTGAACAAAAATTCCCGGAACAAATTGATTATTTGGTGTATTATAAATATCGCCATCAATTTCCTCCTCAGTTGCCAGGGTGTTGTCGTCGTAGGCATCATATCTTAGTGTGGCACCTATTAAAACATCATGTTTACTTTTATTAAAATTCCACAAAAAATTACCAAAAGCTATTTGTTGTGAGGCCTCAAAAAATTGATCCCCATAATAACTGTCTTGGACGTGATTCGAAAGAGAATAATCGATTTTTAAATTAGCCTTAGTGTCGAGTGCATATGTGCCAAATAATTCGAAACGATTGGTGTAAATACTTTCTCCATAAACCTGGTCACTGCCTCTTAAGGTCCGGTATGCTCTGTCTTGTACATAACTTTCAACACCATTTCTTCGATCTTCATAATAGTATTTAGCCGCAAGTGTAAAAATTTTGTCGCTTGGTCTGTAAAAATTCAGTTTCGAGAATATAGAAATGTGATCTGAATTGACACCATCTCCAAAACCATCCAGATTGTTGTCTGCATAATGATTCGCATAACCAAAATTGATTCCTACATAGGCATTAGACTTTCCTAATCTCGGAGCTATGGCGAAATTCCCAAAGACCTCTTCATGTGAACTTGTCATGATATCTGCAGAAAATAAAGGCTGATTTTCGGGATTTTTTGTAATGATATTTATTACTCCAGCAACAGCCTCAGAGCCATACAACGTGCTACTGGGTCCTTTAATCACTTCAAATCGATCAATGATCATATTGGGTATTCCGTTAAGCCCATACACAGACGCAAGGCTCCCATAGATAGGAGTGCCATCCATCAGAATAGCAGTATAGGAGCCGGGAAGCCCATTGACACTTATACTATTCGTATAACAAACGCCGCAAGCCACAACTTCTTGGACACCATTCACTAATTGAACACTTTCTATCACAGAACTTGCTGCGGATGGAAGGTAAGTATCTAACTGTTTTGAGGTGATGACATCAATTTTAACCGGAGATGCGGATACATAGGTTTCCTTCATGGTTCCCGTAACAACTATTTCATCAAGAGTGGAGGAGGATATGAGCTTAAAATTCACAGTAATAGGCTTTCCGTCCTCAAGCTTGATTTGTTTCTTTTGTGAAATATGACCAATAAATGAGGCGATCAAAGTATAATTCCCAGGTCGTAGATCTTCAAGGATATAAAAACCATTTTCATCAGTAGTTGTTCCTTTATTTGAATTTTTAATCTGGACAGTTGCAAAGGGCAAGTTCTCATCATTGCTACTCAGTCGCCCATTTACACTACAATTTTGAGAGAAGCAGCTGAATGAATTCAAAAAAATAATCCAGAAAAAGACGATCTTCAATTGCATTTTATTTTAATTGTATTAAATTTATATTTTGAAGTACAAAACTAATAAAGTTAGACATAACTAACAAATTTCATTTAATGAAAATAACAAGTAATATTGAAGATTACCTTAAGGCTATATTTCACCTGATATTTGAAGGTGAAATAAAAAAGGCAGGAACAAATCAGGTGGCCGATTATTTAGAACTTTCGCCAGCATCTGTTAGTGTGATGCTCAAGAAACTAAAAGAGAAAGGTCTTATTGATTATGAAAAGTACGGAAAGATTTCCTTAACGGAAACTGGTTATTCAATAGCCCTTAGGCTAATAAGAAAACATCGTTTATGGGAAACTTTTTTGCACAGACATATGAATTTTAGTTGGGATGAGGTTCACGAAGTGGCGCATCAGCTTGAACATATTCATTCCGAAAAACTTATCAGCGAACTCGATAATTTTTTGGGTAACCCAAAAAAGGATCCTCATGGGGACGTCATTCCGGATGAGGACGGAAATTTTGAGCCGACGGTTAAAAGATCATTATCAGAATTGAAAGAGGGAGATTTGTGTCGCCTTATTTCTGTAAAAGATAGTTCGGCAGCTTTTTTGAAATATGTTACACAACTCGGTCTTGCTTTAAGCAGTGAAATAAAGGTAATTGAAATACGAGAATTCGATGGTTCCATGTTAATTTCCTATGATAGAAAACAAGAAAATATTTCAAATAAATTTTCAGAAAGTATATATGTTGAGATACTTTAAAATCTATCCCAGTAAATTTGCACTCAATTCGAAATTTTATAAATAATTGGAATTACTACTGTCGATTTTAATCTTATTTATATCATGATAAGTCCCATAAAAATGTAAATTTGCATCAAAATTAAATCAAAATGTTTAATAAATATATAAAACTGGTCCTGGCAGCGTTAATCTTGGTATGGGCCGTCTATGAGTTTTCAAAAGGCCACATTATGAATGGTATCTCCATTGTTTTATTGGCAGGGATATTCGTCTTTTTTTATTTTAAAAATGAGATTCTTTTATTGACCTTTTTCAAATTGCGTAAACAAGATTTTGAAGGTGGAAACAGACTGCTGGATAGAATTAAGAATCCTTCTAGCGCTCTAACATTGAAACAGGAAGGTTATTATAATTTCCTCAGAGGTATTATGGTGTCCCAAACGAACCTGACCCAGGCGGAAAGATTCTTTAAAAAAGCTTTGAACATAGGATTGGCTATGGATCATGATAAGGCAATGGCAAAATTACAGTTAGCCGGAATAGCCCTTACAAAAAGAAGGAAAAGAGAAGCAACTACTTTGATTGCGGAAGCCAAGAAATTGGATAAACACGGGATGTTGAAAGATCAAATTATCATGGTTAAGCAGCAGATGAAAAAAATCTAAGATTATATCCTAGGGCATAGGAGTTCAATGGTGGTCTGATCAAATCCAGTTAGGTCAATTTAACTATGAAAAAGAGTCTTTTAATAATTATTTTTATTTCTATGAGCACAACAATTTTTGCTCAGGAGCTCGCTTTATTGACTTACAATATTCGTTACGCCACGGTCGATGATGGTGAAAATCAGTGGGAAAAAAGGAAAGAGTATGTAGGGAAACAACTTCTTTTCTATGCTCCTGATATATTTGGTATTCAGGAAGGACTGGGATATCAGGTATCTTATCTCGATGATTTTCTTTCAAATTATTCCTATGTAGGAGTTGGCAGGGATGATGGAAAGGAAAAGGGTGAATATTGCGCTATTTTTTATAACAAGGAAAAATTTCAATTGTTAGGGGAACATACCTTCTGGCTTTCTGATACCCCGGAAAAAGTCTCAAAGGGCTGGGATGCGGCATTGGAAAGAATTTGTACCTATGCTTTTTTTATGGACAAAATTACCGGAATAAATTTTTGGGTATTTAACACACATTTTGATCATGTAGGTGAATTGGCACGTGAAAAGAGCGCGGCTTTAATTGTTAAAAAAATACAAGAAACGAATAAGGATGGCTTCCCGGTTTTTATCCTTGGTGATTTCAACCTGAACGAAAAAAGCAAAGCCATAAATTATTTAGCTTCCCATTATAATGATTCGAGAAAAGTGACTTTGGAAAAGCCCTTTGGTCCCTTTGGAACCTTTACAGGATTTCAATTTAATGCGCCTGTTAAAGACCGAATTGATTATATATTTTGTTCAAAGCAAAACATTATAGTCGAAAAGTATGGAGTGCTTACTGATTCCAAGGAAGGAAGATATCCTTCAGACCATTTTCCAGTGATGATCAAGGCTCGTATGAATCATCCGGAAAACTAACGATTAAATATCTAATTTTTTACCCAGATACATAAGTTTGAATCCTTCTTTTGCCTTAATTTGAGCTTGATCGGCCGGGATTATGTGAATCTCATCCTTCAGACCCTTTACAAAAAGAGGTATGGATTTCAATTCCTTACTTATGGCATCTATGATCTGCTGATAATGTTCCTGTGAATTAATGACCAGCTCATTGATCACAGGGTAATCCCTAGCTACTTCAGAAATATTAATATAGTCGTCTGTCTGAGAAAATAGCCCAGACTCGGGATTATTCGAAGGATCTCTCATTTCTTCACTACTGATCAGTCTGAATGCTCCTTCTTCCCCAAAAGCAGATTGAAGTTTTGACAAGGCGTATTCATTAATGGCATTGCTCCCCGTAAGCGCCAGCAGATAGCCCATATCATTTAATTCGATATTTTCGAAAATCTCATCTCCATAAATATCACACTCTATGGCCTCAAGTCCTTCCTTCGTCGCTTTGAAAATATTATTTCTGTTGCTATCTATCAAGACCACTCTTTTCTTGTTATTTTTTAAATATTTTGCAATAAGTCGGGATGGTTTCGAAGCACCAATGATCAAAATACCTTCAGATTTCTTTAATAGCACTCCGGTAAATCTTGCCACTATTCTTGCCGTGGTCGCATTGAGTAACACGGTTCCAAGAACAATCATGAACACGAGTGGTGTAATATAATTAGCGTTTTCAACCCCTAGCATGGTTAGCTTTAATCCGAAAAGGGAGGCGATACCTGCAGCTACAATTCCTCGTGGTCCCACCCAGCTGATGAATATTTTCTCATTTTGAACCAAGGAACTTTTCCGGCTGCTTAGGTATACGCCAAGGGGTCTGACGATCAACACGACAATGCCAAAAAGGATGAGTGAATTCCAATTATAAATTAACTCAAGATCGCGAATATCAATATTTGCAGAGAGCAGAATAAAAAGAATTGATATTAATAAGATACTGATCGTTTCTTTAAAATATAAAACATCCTTTAAAGCGGGTAGTTTCATATTTCCCAAAACCATTCCCATGACTACAACAGCAAGGAGCCCGCTTTCATGGGCAAACAGATCAGCGAGAACAAATACACCCAATACGAGGGCCAAGGAGACTACATTTAGCAAATAATGAGGTATCCATTTATATTTTAGGGCCATGGCAAAGGAATATGCTGAAGTAAATCCAATAGAAAAACCTATAATTAAAATCTTACCGAATTCTACTAATGTCTCTTTGGTGTATTGCGTGCCGTGGTCTCCACCCACACTTATAAATTCGAAAACAAGCACCGCAACCAAGGCGCCTATGGGATCAATAAGAATTCCTTCCCATTTAAGCACGGTTGAAATATCTTTTTTTAAGGGCAGATTTCTCAAAATAGGTGTAATTACTGTTGGACCTGTAACAATAATCAGTGATGAGAATAAAAACGACAGAGACCAGCTGAGGCCTATGAGAAAATGAGCCGCAATTCCTGCTGTGAGCATCGTAACGAAGGCTCCTAAGGTAATGAGTTTGTAAATGACAGGCCCTACACTTTTTATTTCATCTTTTTTTAAGGTTAGGCCACCTTCAAAAAGGATTAGAGCGATTGACAAAGAAACAAAATTAAACAGGCTTTCCTCTGGAAACAGACCATTTTTCCCATCCCATAAGGGCTCAATCCACTTGTTGCCATCATCTGAAAACATAGTTGAGAATGGGCCAACAAACAATCCGATAAGAATAAGGGGAAGTATGGCAGGAATCTTGAATTTCCAGGCCACCCATTGAGCAATTATCCCTAAGATTATAATACCGGCAAGTTCGAGCATATTAAATTTTATTGATCGTATAAAAATACTATTTTTATACGACTCAAAACCTATTAATTGGAAGTAGAGAATTCTTGAAGTATTTTTTTAATCCTTAGAAGCTCAATTAGCGAGTTCATCAAAAAGTATAGCATATGAAATTTGAATTGTGTACCGATAGCGTTGAAGGAGCAATGCTGGCAGGGGAGTATGGATTTACGAGCATTGAACTTTGTTCTGCACTTTCAGTTGGGGGGCTAACACCGAACTACGGATTGATCAGGCAATGTGTTAATCGTTCTGAGGTGGAAGTTCATGTGATGGTAAGGCATAAAGAAGGTGGTTTTCAGATTACAAAAGAAGATCAGTTTCTTATGAGTTTAGATATTGAAGCGGCTAAAACAGCCGGAGCTCATGGGGTCGTTTTTGGTATTCTTGACAATGAAAATCTGGTTTCGAATAAAAACCGTGATCTTGTTCAACTCGCCCATAATTTGGGCTTAAAGGCTACTTTTCACAGAGCTTTCGATTTTGTCCCTGATTTTAGAACTGCTATTGAAAAAGTTGTTTCTTTTGGATTCGATCGATTGCTAACCTCAGGTTTGCAGCCCAAAGCAGAAAATGGAATGGCAGTGATTTCAGAGATTCAACAGACGTATAGGCATAAGATTCAGGTCATTGCAGGAAGCGGTATCAGTCTTGAGAATGCCTTAAAATTTTCTATTTCAGGAATTGATTACCTGCATTTTACAGCGAGAAAACCCGAGAGGGAATCGGTAGAAATGGGCATGGGACAACGTATGGTTACTGATGTCAGGAAAATCGAACAAATAATCAACCTTCCCTTCGATCATATCAATTAATGATTGCCAAGGTTTTGATCAGTCATGTCAATATATGTATCAAAATAACTGCGCTAGAGCAAGTTATCGAATCATACAATAATGCTACTGCCCTTGGCCGAAATAGTGTTGCTGTCATCAAAAATAAAATCAATCCTTCCCATATTGACGCCCCAGCACCCTACCTGATTCACAAGTAAATTTGTATTGTCGATGTTTTTAACTACAGTCGGTTTTTTTAGAAAAGTATGTGTATGTCCGCCGATAATAAGGTCAATATTTTTGGTATTTTTAGCAAGTGTCAGGTCGCTTATAGATTCAGGGTTTTTTTTGTAAAAATACCCCAGATGCGACAAACATATAACAAGATCACATTTTTCATCATTCTTTAAAATAGTTGTCATGTCTTGAGTTATTTCAATCGGATCGAGATAAACAGTTTCTTTATACATGACCGGATCAACAAGTCCATCAAGTTTGATTCCTAGTCCAAATACACCAATTTTCAAGCCATCCGCATAAAAGATCTTATAGGGCTTGGTTCTTCCATCGAGAATTGTGTTTTTGAAATCATAGTTGGCTATGAGAAAATCAAAACTTGCATGTGGTAATTGTTTTTCAAGACCATCGATGCTATTGTCAAAATCATGATTTCCAATGGTTGAAGCATCATAGCCAAGTTTGCTCATCATTTTGAATTCCACCTCACCTCCGAAATAATTAAAATAGGGGGTGCCCTGAAATATATCTCCTGCATCGAATAAAAGTGTGTTGGGATTTTCAGAACGAACATTTTCAATAAGTGAAGCCCTTTTTGCGACCCCTCCAATATTCGGATATTTGTGGTGACTGTTTGGAAATGATTCTATATGGCTATGCACATCGTTCGTGTGCAGGATGGTAACTTTTTTTTCAGAGTTAGGCTCACAAGAAGTTAAGGGAATTCCTCCCAATCCAATCAGGGATCCGGTCGCGAGAGTGTTTTTTAAAAAATGCCTTCTTTCCATTTAATTGATTTTAGTAAATCTGTTGTCTAAAGAACTCGCGAGAGTGTCCTGTTTTCTTAGGTGATCAATTAGTGCATCCCTTACCTTGTAATTTGCGATAAATAATTCGTCAGGTTGTGTGAAAAATGACATATTATCTCCACCATGTTGTAAATAGTCATGCGTAAGTATCCAGTAGCTTTTATCCGGTTCAAATAGTTTACCCTGAATTTTAATACTTGAAAGGGTGTCTTTATCCAAAATAAGTTCAAGACCCGATATGGGGTGTGCCTCTTTTCTCATAGCCAAATAATTGAAAAGTTCTGTCACCTTGTTCCCAGGTAATCGAACAACTACTAATTTGTTTTCAAAGGGCAGAAGCTTGAATAGGGTTTTGACCGTAATGGACCCTTCTGGTATCTCAGTTCTAATTCCTCCATAATTGAATAATGCGAAATCTATATGCTTACCTGATTCAATGAAAAAAATACTGTCGGCAGTTTTAAAGCATACATCCGCATAAAAATTTCCTAAAGAACTTTCAAGCTCGGCTTCACTTCTGGAAAGAACTCTGGGATTGTAGCACAAGATTTCGTTAATCTTATTTTGAAGTTTATCCTTATAGGGCTGGATTTCTTTTAGTATTTCCTGATCAGACTTAAGATCCGGGCTGATTTCAATTTGTTTACCTCGTATCATTTTCAGTTCACTGTTTTTTTCTTTACAGGAAACCATAATTTTGTTTAATAATGACGAAATCAGTATTAATACTATAATTTTATATAGTTTTGTTGACATAATTCAGGTGAATGGGAATATTGAATTTAAAGAATAAAACTGCCGACAAATTTATAAAAAACCAACGAAAAGCTAGTGGTTCCAGCAAGGAAATCAAAGTTAAAATCATAAAGCGTGTTGGGGTTTTGGCAGAACTGGCTTTATATCAAACCTATGATTTTACAAAAAGGTTAAGTGAAGGCTTGCATTTGGAGCCGGATGATCTTAAGATCGTTTTATTTGATCCTACCGGAAAGGGAGAGCCAGACGGGCATTATAGATCGTGTGACGAAAAACATTTTGGATTGAATGGAAAGATAAAATCAGAGATCCTTAACAAATTTGTGAGCAGAGATTTTGACCTTTTGATCAATTACTGTGATCCGGAACTTTTGTTTCCAAAAGTAATCATGCTGAGGTCGGCTGCCCAAATAATAGCAGGATTTGATCATGAATCTAATTTTTTCAACGATATTTCGATCAAAACTACAGGGAACGATATAGATACTTTTAATGAGGAGCTGGCAAAATATTTACAGATACTTAAACTGATCAAATAACAATAATAATTATCAAAAAAACAATGGAACAATTTAGAGGAACAGGGGTGGCATTGACAACGCCTTTTACTTCGAATAAAGAGCTTGATTTAGAAGCCTTGGAACGGTTGGTTAACTATCAGGTTGATAATGGGATTGATTATCTGGTCGTTTTGGGTACCACCGGAGAAACGGCTACACTTAATGATGAAGAAAAAGAGTTGGTAAAAGCTAAGGTTCTGGAGGCTAATAGAGGCAGATTACCGGTTGTATTAGGATTGGGAGGAAACAATACCCTAAGTATTGTGAAGGAGCTAAAAGAGGGTAATTTAGATGGTTTTTCGGCAATATTATCGGTTTCCCCATATTACAATAAGCCTTCTCAAGAAGGAATATATCAGCATTATAGAATGATTGCTGAGGCGAGTCCTTTGCCGGTTATTCTTTATAACGTGCCCCCTAGAACAGGTAGTAATGTGACTCCAGACACTGTGATGAGACTAGCCAATGATTGTAAAAATATAATTGGACTAAAGGAGGCTGCAGGAGATTTTGAGCAAGCTCTGGAGCTGATCAGGAAAAAACCTGCTGATTTTCTCCTTATCTCAGGAGAAGATAAACTGGCATTGCCTTTAGTATTGGCCGGAGGAGCAGGTGTGATTTCAGTGATTGGACAAGCCTTGCCAAAAGCTTTTAGTCAAATGATACGTTTAGGGCTCAAAGGAGAGAGCCAAAAGGCATTTGAAATCTTTTACAGCCTGGTAGACAGTATTGATTTGATCTTTGCTGAAGGTAGCCCGTCAGGGGTCAAAAGTATGTTAGATGCACTGGATATCTCTGAATCATTTGTTAGATTACCATTGGTACCTAATACGCAGGATTTACAACAAAAAATTAATACCTTTGTCATTCATTTTAAAAAGTAACTAATGGTTTCAACTTTAATTCAAGAAGCATTAAATCACCAGATTCAGATTGAGGCTGAATCTTCACAAATATATTTAGCCATGGCGTCATGGGCTGAAGTTCAAGGTTTTGAGGGAGTAGCATCGTTTATGTATGCCCATTCCGATGAAGAAAGAATGCACATGCTCAAGCTGGTTAAGTTCGTTAATGAAAGAGGTGGCCACGCGCAGATCACGTCCTTGGAAAAGCCTCCTGTTTCATTTGGGTCTTTCAAAGAAATGTTCCAGAGTCTGTTTGATCATGAAGTGATGGTATCACAAAAGATTAATGATCTCGTTGATATAACCCTTAGGGAAAAAGACTATGCCACGCATAATTTTTTGCAGTGGTATGTAGCTGAGCAGATTGAAGAAGAGGCTTTAGCTAGAAATATTCTTGACAAGATCAATTTGATCGGTGATGATAAAGGAGGACTGTACCTTTTTGATAACGATGTAAAACTACTTGTTGCAAATCAGGCTGCACCTCTGTAAACTGGATTATTTAACAAAGTGTTAAATTATTTAATTAAGAATCAAGTGATTAATACTTGATTCTTTTTCTGTGTATACATAAAAATATTTTTTCTATTTCCGTTTTAAAAGAGTAATTTTGCCAAATGCAAAAAATGAAGAAGTTAGCCATAGTTTTGTTGATGACCATTTTACTGGGTTCATGTGGTGAGTATCATAAGGTTTTGAACAAAGGGAAGAATACTGAGAAGTATCAGATGGCGGTCGAATTGTATGAAAAGAAGGAATTCAAAAAAGCCATTGAGCTGTTTGAAAAGGTTATGGGGCCTTATGCCAATAAACCTCAGATGGAAAGAATTCAATTTATGATCTCAGATTCTTATTATCAAACTGAGAATTATACGATGGCTTCGTATTATTTTTCGAAATTCATTACGAATTATCCAGAAAGCACTAAAGCTCAGGAAGCTGCTTATTTGAGCGCTAAGAGTTATTATTTGGCATCACCTGTTTACAGTAGGGATCAGGAGGATACTTATAAAGCATTGTCGGCTTATCAGGACTTTATTGATAAATATCCAAATTCTGAATTGATTGAGGAAGCAAACAAAGATTATGCAGCATTGAACAGGAAATTGCAATTCAAGGATTTTGAAGTGGCAAGACAATATCATCATACGGAAAGGTATGCTTCTGCAATACAGGCTTTTGAAACATTCAACGAAGATCATCTTGGGTCAGAATTTAAGGAGGAGACATTTTATTTCAGCTTTAAGTCAGCGTATGCCTTAGCTATGAAAAGTGTGTTAACTAAAAAAGTAGAAAGATTAGATGAGGCAATTTTGTCCTATAAAAAATTTCAAAAAACATTCCCTGAATCAGACAAAATGAAGGAGCTGGATGGGATGAATGTTAAACTTGAGGAGGAACTAAATGATACCAAAGAATTATTTAATACAATATCACAAAAATAATTAACTGATGAAAGATTACAAAAACACAGAAGCTCCTGAGAGCACGATTACTTTTGATAAAGTCAAAATTGAAGAGCCAACTCAGAACATTTACAAGGCTATTGCCATTATGTCAAAAAGAGCATCTCAGGTTAACGAAGATCTAAAAAGTGAATTGATTGATAAACTAGAGGAATTTGCCACCTTTAATGACAGTCTTGAAGAAGTTTTTGAAAATAAGGAGCAGATAGAAGTTTCTCGTTTTTATGAGCGTCTTCCAAAGCCAACTTCTATTGCGGTAAAGGAATGGCTGGATGGCGAAATTTACTATAGAACTCCAGATACAAGTAACGATAATTTAGACTAATTATGTCTGTTTTAAGCGGTAAGAATATTCTTCTCGGGGTCACTGCGGGAATAGCTGCTTACAAAACATCCTTCCTGGTAAGGCAATTTATTAAGGCGGGTGCTGATGTAAAGGTAGTGATGACTCCTTCTGCTAAGGATTTTGTAACACCGCTTACGCTTTCCACCTTATCTAAGAATCCTGTTCATTCCACATTTTATGATAAAAATGAAGAGAATGAATTATGGAATAGCCATGTAGATTTAGCACTGTGGGCAGATCTCATGGTATTTGCACCTTTAACGGCTAATACTTTAGCCAAAATGGCTGACGGTATTTGTGATAATTTACTTTTAGCCACATATCTTTCAGCAAAGTCAACTGTATATTTTGCCCCAGCTATGGACCTGGACATGTATCAGCATGAGACAACTTCCAGAAATATTCGTACTCTGGAAACAAGAGGAAATATTTTTATTCCACCTTCATACGGAGAATTGGCCAGTGGCCTGGAAGGCGAAGGAAGAATGGCAGAGCCTGAAGAGATCGTCACTTTTATTGAAAAGCATTTGACGGAGGGTTTAGCCCTTAGAGGAAAACATGTATTAATTACGGCTGGTCCAACTTACGAAGCCATCGATCCGGTAAGGTTTATAGGAAATCACTCCTCAGGGAAAATGGGTTTTGCGCTCGCAGAAGAAGCAGCTCAATTAGGTGCAAAGGTAACATTGATTTCAGGTCCGAGCCATGAAATGGTGGATCAATCGAATATTGACAGGATCGATGTAGTAAGCGCAGAACAAATGTATGAGGCAACTCATAAATTTATCGGAGAGGTTGATATCGCTATCTTTTCGGCTGCAGTTTCAGATTTTACACCAAAAGTTGTATCTTCTCAAAAAATAAAAAAGAAATCTGTTGACATGCAGATTTCTCTGGCACCAACCAAAGATATATTAGCTTCAGCAGGAGCTATAAAAAACAATCAATACCTGGTTGGTTTTGCATTAGAGACTGAAAACGAACTTGAAAACGCTAAAGATAAGATCAAAAGAAAGAATCTGGATCTTATCGTGCTGAATTCTCTTCAGGATAAGGGAGCTGGATTTAAATCTGACACCAACAAGGTTACCCTTATTGATAAAAATTTTCAAATTCAGGAGTTTGGCCTCAAGAGTAAACAGGAAGTGGCTACTGATATTTTTAATGAGATTTTAAAAAGTGTTCATGCATAAGTTTTTAATCATAGGGTTGCTTTTATTTGGGATGAATTTATCGGCTCAGGAATTGAACTGTGTTGTTTTTATCAATAGCGCTGAAATTGGTATTTCCAATAAGAAGTTGTTTGACACAATGCAGAATGACATCTTCGAGTATATGAACAATACTAAATGGACAAGCTCTGTATATAAAACGCATGAGCGCATCGAATGTTCACTTACGATAAATATCTTAGAGGCCTTATCAAGTAATAGTTTTCGGGGTAGTTTGCAGCTTCAAATTTCGAGACCTGTTTATAATGCAACCTATAAAACTGCGATTCTGAATTTAAATGACAATGATATTTCCTTTACGTATCAGGAATTTCAGCCATTGGTATATAACGAGAATACTTTTGATTCCAATCTTGCTTCCCTTATGACCTTTTATGCCTATACGATCTTGGGATATCAGGCTGATACTTTTGGTTACAAAGGGGGCGATGATTTCTTCAAACAAGCTGAAAACGTGGTGAACCTGGCTCAACAAGGTGGTGGAATAGGTTGGAACAGGATTGATGGTAATTATACGCGATATCAACTAAATGAGAATCTGTTATCTCCTGTATATGAGCAATACAGAAAGAGCATGTATGAGTACCATCTGCTTGGACTCGACAGAATGGTCGACAATACAAGAGAAGCCAAAGAGGTAATGAGCAGATCGATAACGGACCTTCAAAAGTTATATAATGAGAGACCGAATACTTTTTTAATAAGGGTATTCTTTGATACCAAAGGAGATGAAATCGTTGACGTTTTTGCCGATGGACCTAGAATTGATACCTCGCAACTTCGAGCAGTCCTTTCCAGGATTTACCCTGCTTTTGACGAAAAATGGAAGGAAATTAAAATCTAGTCTCTTTGAATAACGCTTGTACTTTTTAATTAAGTTTGTTAATAGATACATATATTTATTAATTGAATAGATTTTATGCTTGCATCGCTGTCTATAAAGAATTATGCCCTGATAGAAAACCTAAAAGTCGATTTTAAGGAGGGTTTATCTATTATCACCGGTGAGACCGGTGCTGGTAAATCGATTTTGATGGGTGGTCTGGCGTTGGTCCTTGGAAAAAGAGCGGATACCAGTTTGGTTTATGACAAGGCAAAAAAATGCGTGATAGAGGCAGAGTTTCAAATCGGAGCCTATAATCTGAAGGCATTCTTTGATGACAATGATTTGGACTATGATCCTTGGGTAATTATAAGGAGGGAAATTTTACCCAATGGAAAATCGAGGGCCTTTGTTAATGATACCCCCGCAACTTTGGCAGTATTAAACAGTTTGTCCAGGCAGTTGATCGATATACATTCTCAACATGAAACCTTACAGTTGTCTGATCCTTTTTATCAGTTTCATATTATTGATTCACTCGCAGATAATAGCAAGTATCTTGATGATTATCACGAGACTTATTCACAGTATAAACTTTTGCTTAGAAAATTAGAGGTGTTTAAAGAATCTCAACGCCAGGCTCAGAAGGAATACGACTATCATATCTTTCTCTGGGATGAACTGGATAAAGCTGATTTAAAAATTGATGAACAGGAAGTTCTTGAAAAGGAGCTGGAAAAATTGTCACACGCTGAAGAGATCAAAGCAAACTTATCCGGCATACTCGAAATATCTGAAAGAGAGTCGCTTGGTACTTTGAGCCAGCTGTCAGAAATTGATCATCAATTGTCACGTATTGGTGAATATGCTGATCTTTACGAGAGCTTATCTGATAGGATGAAAAGTTTGTTGATCGAATTTAAGGATTTACTCGGAGAAGTTGAATCTGAAAATGATCATTTGTTGTATGATCCTGTCGCATTGCAAAAGGTGGAGAACAGGTTGCAGCTTCTATATGATTTACAGAAGAAACATGGAGTTTTCACGGTTAAAGAATTGATCGAAGTGCGAGATGGTTATAATTTAAAAATTGCTGATGTTGATCAGGCAGAAACCATTATTTCAAGAATGTCGGCAAACATTAATGAAGCTGAAGGTTTATTGGATGGGCTTTGCAAGGAGTTGCATAAAAGAAGAAAGCTTGCCATTCCTCAATTCGTTTCACAAATCGAAACATCCTTGACAGGTCTTGAAATGAAAAACACACGATTAAGGGTAGAGCTTTCCGAAACAGAAGAGTTTTTATCCAATGGTAAAGACCAGTTAGTCTTTTTAATGTCATCTGATAAGGGGAAAACATATGAATCTATGAAGAAGGTGGCATCCGGAGGTGAAATGTCAAGAATGATGTTGGCTGTTAAATGGATCCTTTCTCAATATTCGAATCTTCCGGCTATTATTTTTGATGAAATCGATACAGGAGTTTCGGGAGAGGTTTCTAACAGAATCGCGGAGGTCATGCTGGCCATGAGCAGGAATATGCAAGTGATTACTATAACACATCTTCCTCAGGTAGCAGCCAAAGGGAAACATCACTTTAAGGTATATAAAGAAGAACAAAGGGAGGGAATTTCGTCAAATATAAAGTTGTTGAATGAAGATCAACGTTTGGTTGAACTTGCCGAAATGCTGGGAGGTAATAAAATTACTGAATCTGCAATAGCTCATGCTAAACAGCTTTTATCATAAGATTCATATAAAAATAAACGCTTAACTTTGCCGGTGTTCGCTGAAGAAATAACTGTAGAACATTAGCACAAATACTAAAATAATAAAACAATAAGTATGTACAATCTATTAAAAGGAAAGAAAGGGATCATATTTGGAGCTTTAAATAAAGACTCTATAGCTTGGAAGGTTGCCGAAAGGGCACATCAGGAAGGCGCCACTTTTGTATTGACTAATGCCCCTATTGCTATGAGAATGGGTGAAATCAATAAGTTGGCTGCCGACACAGGGTCAGAGATTATCCCTGCGGATGCTACAAATATGGAAGATCTTGAAAATTTAGTAGAGAAATCCATGGAAATTTTGGGAGGGAAAATTGATTTTGTACTGCATTCAATTGGTATGTCAATTAATGTTAGAAAAGGAAATCATTATACCGAATCCAACTACGATTATACACATAAGGGCTTTGATGTATCGGCATTATCTTTTCACAGAGTGATGAATGTGCTATATAAAAAAAAGGCCATGAGTGAATGGGGATCCATAGTAGCCTTAACGTATATGGCTGCCCAGAGGGTTTTTCCTGATTATAACGATATGGCCGATAATAAGGCTTATTTGGAATCGGTCGCAAGAAGTTTTGGGTACTTCTTCGGACGTGATCATAAAGTTCGTGTAAATACGATTTCCCAGTCTCCAACACCAACTACTGCAGGAAGCGGCGTTAAAGGTTTTGGAGGGTTTTTAAATTATGCTGAAAAAATGTCTCCCTTAGGTAACGCTACCGCCTTAGAATGTGCAGATTATACACTTACACTTTTTTCTGATCTCACCCGAAAAGTGACACTTCAAAATTTATTCCATGACGGAGGATTCTCAAATATGGGAATTAGTGATGTGATTATGGATGGTTTTATGGAAGGAGAAGAATAAATTAATTCAATTTGAATGACAACTAATGATCGGGAAATTTTTGAGTGCATCTTAAATTCCCGATTTTATTTTAAACTTTATTCCCTAATTATTTACCTTGCGTTTTTCTATTATCATACCGGTTTACAACAGGCCTGAGGAGCTCGATGAGCTGCTTCAAAGTATTGTTGATCAAGATATTGATCATAAAACGGAGGTGGTAGTTGTAGAGGATGGCTCGTCTATTTTAAGTAAAAATGTTGTAGATAAATACAATGATGATCTTACTATAAAGTATTGTTTTAAGAAAAACTCAGGACCTGGTGAGAGTAGAAACTATGGAATGGAGCGTGCTTCAGGAGTTTATTTTATCCTCCTGGATTCTGATTGTATCCTTCCCAAAGAATATTTATCTACCCTAACAAATGCCCTTGATACTAATTATAGCGATGCCTTTGGAGGACCCGATACGGCTCACGAAAGTTTTAGTAGCTGGCAAAAAGCCATTAATTACTGTATGACTTCTTTTCTTACCACAGGAGGTTTAAGAAGTAATGAAACTTCTTCGAGAAAATTCCAGCTAAGAAGTTTTAACATGGGGGTATCAAAACAGGCTTTTGCTTTGACCGGGGGGTTTTCCAAACAACGAATAGGAGAGGATATTGACCTTAATTTTAAGCTGTTAAAGCATGGCTGTTCTACACAGCTGATTCCTGAAGCATTCGTGTACCACAAAAGACGTACCAGCTTGTTGGCGTTTTTCAAACAAACCAAAAATTTTGGGGCGGCCAGACCTATTTTAAACAAAATGTATCCGGGTTCCGGCAAATGGACTTATTGGTTGCCATCAGTTTTTCTCACTGGATTTTTGGGGGCAATTGCTCTGTTCTATGCAGGCTATATGGCTGCGCTGATCATTTTTGTTTTTTATATGTTACTAGTAGCTGCAGATGCCTTTTCAAAGACTAAGCAGATCTCTGTGGCCTTGTTAGGCGTGTTGGCGATGTATGTTCAATTCTTTGGCTATGGGTGGGGTTACTTAAGATCGTTTTTCAGACTCCATGTACTTCGTATGGAGGTCAAAGAGGCTTTTCCCGGAATGTTTTAGCAGATATTTTCCATAGGTATTATTCGTTGCTGCTTTCTGATTTTATTTTCCTTAAATTTGATAATCCCAAATAGAGCAAATGAAATTCGCCAAAAATATATTAGAAACCATCGGAAATACACCTATGGTAAAACTCAATAAAATAGTTGAAGAGATAGATGCCTTGGTGTTGGCTAAGGTTGAAACATTTAATCCTGGAAACTCGGTGAAAGACCGTATGGCGCTTAAAATGATAGAGGATGCGGAAGCCTCTGGATTGTTAAAGCCTGGAGGAACGATTATTGAAGGAACGTCTGGAAATACTGGTATGGGACTTGCCATAGCTGCCAATATAAAGGGCTATAAATGTATATTCGTTATCGCAGATAAACAGTCGAAAGAAAAAATTGATATTTTAAGAGCCCTGGGAGCCGAAGTGGTTGTTTGCCCTACTCATGTGGAGCCTGAAGATCCAAGATCCTATTATTCGGTTTCGCGAAGACTGTCGGAGGAAACACCAAATTCATGGTATGCACTCCAATATGATAATCTCTCAAATACAGCTGCTCATTATGAAAGTACCGGGCCCGAAATTTGGGAACAAACAGATGGGAAGGTAACACATTTTGTTGTGGGAGTGGGTACAGGAGGAACCATCTCCGGTGTTGGAAAATTCTTGAAAGAGAAAAATCCAGACATCAAAATATGGGGGATAGACACCTATGGCTCCGTGTTTAAAAAATACCATGAAACAGGAATTTTTGATCAAAATGAAATCTATTCTTATATCACAGAAGGGATCGGGGAAGATATTCTACCAAAAAATGTAAATTTTGACATCATTGATGGTTTTGAAAAAGTAACCGACAAAGATGGAGCCGTTTATACCCGGAAACTGGCAAGGGAAGAAGGTATTTTTGTTGGTAACTCTGCTGGTTCTGCAATAAAAGGAGTACTGCAATTAAAGGAGCTTTTTAAGCCTGATGATGTGGTTGTAGTCTTATTTCACGATCATGGGAGCCGTTATGTAGGAAAAATGTTTAATGATGACTGGATGCGGGAACGAGGCTTTCTTGATGAAAACATCACAATTGCAGCAGATCTTATTAAAAATAAAAATGAGGAGTTGGTTTCTGTTAAAACTGAGGAATTGGTCTCTCATGCCATTGAACGCATGCGGAAATATGAAATATCACAGCTTCCTGTAATGGACGCTGAAGGTTTTGTTGGATCCTTGGATGAAAGCCAGTTATTCAGATTGTATTTTGAAGACAAACATATTGCAGACAAGCCCATAAAAGATGTTATGAGCGAGCCTTATCCAGTAGTCAAAAAAAGCGTATCGGTTGAAAAAATTTCCTCTTTGATCCACAAAAACAATCAAGCCGTGATTGTTGATTCAGGAGATGGTCATTATCACATTATTACGAAGCATGATATAATTAGAGTGATACATTGATTAATTCATTAATACTCCGCGTACCAGTCACGAAGCCTTACATCTATAGCCGGGTCTACGATGTTAACAAGATTTTTAAAGGCTTCTGTATCGCTCATGTCAGGATTACCTCTATAATGGTATGGATATACCACCTTTGGTTTGAATTCAAGTACAGCACTTGCGGCTTGTTCGATGTTCATTGTATAAGGCAGGTTCATACACACAAAGGCAATATCAATATCCTTTAATTCTCTCATTTCATCAATATCTGCTGTGTCTCCCGAAATATAGACCTTCTTTTTGCCAATATGTAGCAGATAGCCATTGCCTCTTCCTTTTACATGTTTGGCGTCAGCTGTTTCAGGAAGGTTGTACATAGGAATGGCCTTTATATCAATTCCCAGTTGCTTACTATGCTCGCCATTTGACAGAATGACCAATTGACTTTGGTATTTTTCAGAAATTTGGTCGGCTACTGCCTGAGGAGCTACTATTTTGATTCCCTCTGTTTCCAGTGCATCCAGTGTTTCTTCGTTCAAATGATCTCCGTGGATATCTGTGATCAAAATTAAATCTGGCTTTGTTATGCCTTCAAAAGCCTTTGCTCCTCCATATGGATCAACATAAATAACTTTTCCTTCATATTGAAAGGCAAGGGCTCCATGTAGGATGGGTTGTATAACAAGGTCTCCTTTTTTTAGTTTAAACACATCAGCTTCAGGTCTTTGACCGAATACAAGAAGGGTGTTCAGAAGAATAAGGAAAATGGAGATAGATTTTCTGTTCATGGTATTTTTTTAGATTGTTAAAGATAATAAATAAGCGCAGCAGCTCTTCACATTCTGAAATCATGAAAAGAGATTGAATAGCGATAGGTCTAAAATATTTTTTTAACCTCTATTTTTAAATAGGAGATAGCAGCACTCGTAGGGCCGTCATTTTTACCCAGATTGCTCAGGATATCTGCCCTCAATTGCTCTGCAGTTTCAATCTCCTTTTTATCAGCGGTGGTCCTGATAATTTTAACAATAAGATTTTTGGAAGTAACTACAGCTTTCCAGGCCGTTTCAGACACATAGATTTGCTGTGCAAGGTTGTGTTCAAATTCCTGTTCGACGATGCTAATTAATTTATGACTGTATTTTTCAGGATCTTTGCCTGTGGGCTTTATCCTGATCAATAATTTGTTAAGTGATATTCTTTCCAGAAAAAGCGTTAGCCTTTCAAAAGCTTGCAAACGAAGAGGTAAAGCCTGTTTTTGACTTTCCATTCTAAGCAAATAAGCACGCCTGTTATCTTCGTTGGCTGTATGGTTTTTGAAGAAGTAAAGGGCAACCAGTCCGGTAACCACCGCAGGTAGCGTGTAGGATATTAATTCTATAATTTTTATCAGGTCCATAGATAGAAATTTGAGGTTAAAATATAGCTTATGTAACTATAATTACAAAGCGAATTTTAGATGACATTTGTCACAATTAATTGTAACATATGATACTAAATTTGATCTAAATTAACAGATCGCATAAGTTAAAAAAGATGAAATCAATATTATTAGAGTTGATTTCACTTATTTTCAACAACGCGGCACAAATTTAATCATTATGTTACACAAATCAATCAAACTATTTTTAATACTCTTGAGCAGTATGGCTATGGCCCAAACCGGACATCTGATGCAGGGTGTAGGGGCTGTGAATATGTCAATGGGGGGAGCCGCAACGGCCCAACCTCTTGATATTAGTGGGGCCATGCAATGGAACCCTGCCGCACTTTCTGTATTTGACGGAACTAAATTAAAATTGGATGTAGGAGCATTCTTTTCATCACCAACATTGTATTCTACGGTGCCAACTCCAGATGGAGGATCTTTTAGCGGTTCCACTGAAGATGATCGAGGAACATCTCCAATGCCGGCTTTGGCTATTGCATGGGGTAAGGAAGAATCAAATCATACCTTTGGGGTATCTGTATTTGGCGTAAGTGGTTTTGGTGTAACCTTCCCGGAAAACATGTCAAACCCAATCAACAATCCGCAACCCAATGGTTTTGGACGCGTTGAATCTGATTATATGTTATTACAAGTTGGATTTACCTGGGCTTATAATTTTTCAGACAAATTTTCCATTGGTTTACAACCTACCTTTAACTGGGCATCTTTATCGTTGGAACCTAACCCATTGGCTCAACCTGGCCCAACAGGTTATCCTAAAGGGGATGCAACGGCCACAGGTTTTGGTGGGCAAGTAGGTTTATTCTATGATTCACAAAAAGGAATCAAATTAGGAGCTTCATATAAAACACCACAAACCTTTTCGGAATTTGATTTTGGAAACGGAGATACGTTTCAAATGGATTACCCAGCAGTTTATTCAGTTGGACTGGGATATTCCAAAGGAATTGTAGATTTTGCCTTAGATTATCGTTATGTTGATTATGAAGGCACTGAAGGCTTTAAGCAATCGGGTTGGACGCAATTCGGTACTGTTCAAGGATTTGGTTGGGAAAATATTTCCATCGTATCCGTCGGATTACAATTGAAAGCGATAAACCGCTTGCCTTTGCGATTTGGGTATACCTATAGTTCGAATCCGATCAATGAGGAATTAACCTTTTTCTCAGTTCCTGCAACGGCTATTATAGCCCATGCATTTCAATTTGGCCTGAGCTATGAATTTAGTGATAATTTTGTTTTAGATGCAGTCTATCATTATGGAACAAGTGATGGTAAAACTTCAGGTAGTATGTTAAATCCTGGATTTATTAGCCCCACTGATCCTCTTGGTAAAATTCCTGGTAGCGAAGTCGCTTATGATATGACCACATCTATGATTATGGTTGGTTTGAACTTCAACCTTGGTGGGAAAGACACCGATAAAGATGGCGTTAAAGACAAAGATGATCTATGTCCTGAAGTAGCTGGTCTTAAAGAATTCAACGGTTGTCCTGATACAGACGCCGATGGTATTCAGGATTCTAAAGATAAGTGTCCAAACGAAGCAGGTTTAGCCGAATTCAATGGTTGTCCAGATAAAGACGGTGACGGGTTCCCTGACAACGTTGATATGTGTCCTGACGTTGCGGGATTAGAACAATTCAATGGTTGTCCTGATACAGATGGAGATGGCGTGATGGATTCTAAAGATGAATGCCCAAACGAAGCGGGTCCAGTTGAGAATAAAGGTTGCCCAGTGCAAGATGCTGATGGCGACGGCGTTTCTGACGATCAGGATAAATGCCCGAATGTAGCAGGTGCGGCTGAAAATTACGGATGCCCTGTCATAACCCCAGAGGTGCAAAAAGAACTTACTGATTTGGCAAGAGCTATCTATTTTAAAACCGGGAAAGATTCTTTTACCGATGAAACGCAGATCAGACTTGAAGGTATTGACAAGATCCTTACTGAGTACACCACTTCATCATTTGTAGTTGAAGGACATACTGATAGCACTGGTAGTGATAAGATCAATAGTGAATTATCTCAAAAAAGAGCTGATGCAGTGATGAATTATTTAATAGAAAATGGTTTTCCTGCAGAGAATATTAAAGCCGCAGGATACGGTTCTTCAAAACCTATTGGAGACAACAATACTTCAAAAGGTCGTCAGGCCAACAGAAGGGTAGAAATCTATTCTAACAACTAGGAGCTCACACAGCATTTTTTAAAAACCGCTTTTTATTAAGCGGTTTTTTTTTGACAAAATGTCAATAACTTTTATTGTTGTTCTTCAATATGCATTGTATTTTTGAAGAAAACGAGGTGTAGTGAGTAGTTATTTGGACGAGTTAAATGAAGCGCAAAAAGAGGCGGTTCTTCAAAGGGATGGACCTATGATCATCATTGCAGGAGCAGGGTCAGGTAAAACAAGAGTACTGACCTATCGAATTGCTCATTTGATGAAAAATGGGGTGGACCCATTTAATATCCTTTCGCTCACTTTTACGAACAAGGCGGCAAGGGAAATGAAGAGCAGGATTGCAGGAGTTGTAGGACCCAGTGAGGCCAAGAATTTATGGATGGGTACTTTTCACAGTGTTTTTGCAAGGATCCTCAGAAGTGAAGCTGAAAAACTGGGATATCCCTCTAATTTCACTATATACGACACCCAGGATTCGGTTAGATTGATCAGCTCCATTATCAAAGAATTGCAACTAGAGAAAGATAAGTATAAACCCAAACAAATTCTTGGAAGAATTTCACAGTTTAAGAATAGCCTGATTACCGTCAGGGCCTATTATCAAAACCCTGAACTTATGGAAGCTGATAAGGTTTCGGGAAGGCCTAAAATTGGAACCATATATAAAGAATATGTGGAGCGATGTTTTAAGGCAGGTGCCATGGATTTTGATGACCTCTTACTGAGGACTAATGAATTGTTAACAAGGTTCCCCGAAGTGCTGGCAAAATATCAGAACAGGTTTCGGTATATTTTAGTTGACGAATATCAAGACACAAATCATTCTCAATACCTTATAGTCAGGGCGCTGGCAGACAGATATCAAAATATTTGTGTGGTGGGTGATGACAGTCAAAGCATCTATTCTTTTCGAGGTGCCAACATTAAAAATATTCTTAATTTTCAGAAGGATTATGATGATGTAAAAATTTTTAAACTGGAACAGAATTATCGTTCATCCAGTACGATTGTTCAGGCAGCCAACAGTGTTATTGATAAGAATAAGACCAAACTGGATAAGGAAATCTGGACCTCAAATCAAGAGGGAGAACCTATTAAGATAATACGTACTTATTCAGAAGGGGATGAAGGTCGGTTTGTGGCAAATTCCATTTTTGAAAACAAGATGCAGCAACAGCTTCCAAATAACAATTTTACTGTTCTTTACAGAACAAATGCTCAATCCAGAGCTATTGAAGATGCTTTAAGAAAAAAAAATATCAAGTATAAGATTTATGGGGGCCTTTCATTTTATCAAAGAAAGGAGATCAAAGACACGTTGGCTTATTTAAGATTACTCATCAATCCAAAAGATGAAGAGGCACTGAAGCGAGTGATCAATTATCCGGCCAGAGGTATCGGTCAAACTACCATTGATAGATTGGTCATTGCCGCAAATCACTATAAGATCTCAATTTTCGAATTACTTCATCAACTCGATGATCTATCGATCAATATAAATTCTGGGATAAAGACCAAACTTTTCAATTTCAGGGATATGATCAGGAGTTTCCAGATTGAAGCCAAGTCTAAAAATGCTTTTGAAGTAGCTGATCTGGTAGTCAAAAAAACTCGTTTAATCCGTGATATTGAAAGCGATGGAACACCAGAGGCCGTTAGCAAGATTGAGAATGTTCAGGAGTTAATGAACGGCATCAAAGATTTTATAGAAGAGCAAAATGAGAAAGAGGAAGATGCTTCTTTGGCTTATTTTCTTGAAGATGTGGCCCTGGCCACAGATTTTGATAAGGACAAGGAAGATGTTCCCAGGGTTTCTCTAATGACCATTCATTTATCCAAAGGTTTAGAATTCCCCTATGTTTATATCGTTGGTCTTGAGGAAAATCTTTTTCCTTCAGCCATGAGTATGAATACCAGAAGTGAGATAGAAGAGGAACGAAGATTGTTCTACGTGGCATTGACAAGAGCTGAAAAACAAGTGTATCTGTCTTATGCACAGTCAAGGTACAGATGGGGAAAATTAATTGATTGTGAACCTAGCAGATTTTTAGAGGAAATTGATGATAAATATATTGACTTTATAAGCCCTCGAAAAGAATCGGCAATTGCTAACAAATTTATAAATAAAGACATTTTTGGGACCCCGGATCAAAATAAGATCAGGTTTAAAAAACCAGTGCCAAGGAACGCGGAAAAGACCGCCAAGAAACCCTTGGCTAAGCCGGTTAAACTTAAACCGGCCAAAAACCTTAAAAAACTAAGCGACATGGAGGGATCTCAAAATCTCTTCGATAATGATCTGTTGCAGGGAAATTTTGTGGAACACGCAAAATTTGGCAAGGGGGAAGTGCTTTTGGTTGAGGGAGTTGGGAACAATAAAAAGGCAGAAATTAGATTTGAATCAGGCGATACAAAGAAGTTATTGTTACAATTTGCGAAGTTGAAGATTATTGGTTAAATCGTTGCTTTGATCATCAAAATAATTGTTACTTTGCAGCTAGATAAAATTTTAGTAAAACGTAGCGTTAAAGAAACGGAAGGATGGATTTAGAATACAATGCAGATCGTGAACATTTGATCATACCGGAATATGGCAGGCATATACAAAAGCTTGTCAGCCATTGCATGAAATTAGAAGATAGAGATGTGAGAAATACTATGGCAAAAGCCATCGTACATGTTATGGGAAATATGCAACCACATTTAAGAGATGTGCCTGATTTTCAACATAAATTATGGGATCAGTTGTTTATCATGTCTGATTATAATTTAGACGTGGATACGCCTTATCCAAAACCGGAAAGAGAGATTTTACAGGCTAAGCCTGATGGAATGGATTATCCAAAATCGGCTTCTAAATATAGATTTTACGGTAATAATATTCAAATCATGATTGATACGGCTCTCACCTGGGAAGAAGGGGAGATGAAAGATGCCTTGGTATTTACCATAGCCAACCATATGAAAAAGTGTTACTTGAATTGGAATAAAGACACTGTCGATGACGAGGTAATCTTTAGGCATTTAAGTGAATTATCTGGAGGAGTACTGATGCTTAAAGACAAGGAAACTTTGTCGGAATCAAAAGATTTGTTGAGAAAAAAGCCGACTAAATCGTATCAGAAGAACACACAGAAACAAGGCAAAAAGAATTTTAGAAAAAGATAATTCCTATTAATACTCTCCGCTAATGTCAATATTTAAAATTGAAGGTGGACATCGTCTCAAAGGTGAAATTGTCCCACAAGGTGCTAAGAATGAAGCACTTCAAATAATATGCGCTACTCTTTTAACAGCTTCTGAGGTTGTAATACACAATATTCCAGACATTAGAGATGTTAACAAGCTTATCTTTATACTAGGAGAACTAGGTGTAAAGGTCAAAAAGTTGGATCCAAATACCTACAGTTTTCAGGCAGATGATATCAATCTGGAGTATCTGGAATCTCTTCAGTTTAAAAAAGATGGAAGTTCACTTCGTGGTTCTATTATGATTGTAGGGCCTTTACTCACCAGATTTGGAAAGGGTTATATTCCAAGACCTGGTGGCGACAAGATCGGACGCAGAAGACTTGATACTCACTTTGAGGGGTTTATAAAACTGGGAGCTACCTTCAGATACAATAAGGAAGAATATTTTTATGGTGTCGAAGCCGCTGAACTTTACGGAACAGAAATGCTTCTTGACGAAGCGTCAGTGACCGGAACAGCGAATATTTTAATGGCCTCTGTTTTGGCTAAAGGTGAAACGATTATTTACAACGCGGCATGCGAACCTTATATTCAGCAATTGTGTAAAATGCTTGTCAGTATGGGAGCGCGCATTTCTGGTATAGGTTCGAACAGATTAATCGTAAATGGAGTGTCAGAACTCAGTGGTTGTGAACACCGTATACTGCCTGATATGATAGAAATTGGTAGTTGGATAGGTGTGGCAGCTATGACAAGGTCGGCCTTAACGATTAAAGACGTGAGCTGGAAAGACCTTGGACAAATTCCAAGTGTATTCAGAAAGCTGGGTATTGAACTTCAGCAAATCAATGATGATATTTATATTCCCTCTCAGGAAAGTTATGAGATTCAGGGCTATATGGATGATTCAATTTTAACAGTGTCGGATGCACCCTGGCCTGGCTTCACCCCGGATCTCCTAAGCATTGTATTGGTTGTTGCAACCCAGGCCAAGGGCAGTGTTTTGATTCATCAGAAAATGTTCGAAAGTAGGTTGTTCTTTGTTGATAAACTCATTGATATGGGAGCCAAAGTCATTTTATGTGACCCGCACAGGGCGACAGTCATAGGGATGAATCATGAGTCTAGTTTAAAGGCAACTACGATGAGTTCTCCAGACATAAGAGCAGGAATTTCCCTGCTTATTGCGGCCTTGTCTGCTAAAGGTACAAGCACGATTCACAATATTGATCAGATTGATCGGGGATATGAAAACATAGATGAGCGATTACGCTCCATAGGAGCCAGGATCGAAAGAATCGAAACTAGCTTCTAAAGAATCTTTAACCTTAATCTTAATTTTGTGACAATATGACACAATTATGCACTTGGCAAGTAATTTGCTTAGCTAGGTGTAGGAGGATTAAATTGAGTAAACATGAGAGATCAAGAACATAAAGAGAAAGAAATGGATAAAGATATATCAAATCAGGAAGTAGATAATAATAATGAGGAAGTAGCGGCTGATAACTTAAATGATTCACAAGACGCTGATAGTGAAATAGTTGAATCTGAAGTAGATATACTTAAAGAAGAAATAGTAAAGGAAAAGAATAATTTTCTAAGACTGTTTGCCGAATTTGAAAATTATAAAAAAAGAACTTCTAAAGAAAGGATTGAGTTGTTTAGTACAGCAAACAAGGAACTTATGACAGTTTTGTTGCCAATTTTGGACGATTTTGAAAGGGGATTAAAAGAGGTTGAGAAATCTTCTGATAAAGTATTGTTGGAAGGTATGAAATTGATTGATAACAAATTCAAAAATATACTAAGTCAAAAAGGACTTAAAGTAATGGAAGTGAAGCAAGGAGATACTTTTGATGCTGAGATTCATGAAGCCATTTCTCAGATCCCGGCGCCTTCAAAAAAACTGAAAGGTAAGATTATTGACACGGTTGAGCAGGGATACAAACTAGGAGAGACCATCATTCGCTACCCAAAAGTAGTCTTAGGTAATTAACAGTACCAATCATTTTAAAACCATCATTTGTGAAACAAGATTATTACGAGATACTGGGTGTAACTAAGAATGCTACGGCCAATGAGATAAAGAAAGCGTATCGGAAAAAAGCGGTTCAGAATCATCCGGATAAAAACCCTGGAGATAATGAAGCGGAGGAAAGATTCAAGCAAGCTGCTGAAGCTTATGAGATTTTGAGCAATACTGATAAAAAGGCTAAATATGATCAATTCGGTCATGCGGCTTTTGAAAACGGGGGAGCTGGAGGTGGATTCGGAGGTATGAACATGGATGATATATTCAGTCAGTTTGGCGACATTTTTGGGGGTCACTTTGGTGGTGGCTTTGGAGGTGGCTTTGGTGGTGGATCAAGACAGACCCGTATCAAGGGAAGTAACTTGAGAATCAGGGTGAAATTGGAGTTAAAAGATATTTTAAATGGCGTAAATAAAAAAGTAAAAGTTAGACGCCAGGTGAAAGCAGAAGGCGTTACTTATAATACATGTTCTTCTTGTAACGGACAAGGGAACGTTATGAGGGTTACCAATACTATTCTCGGGAGAATGCAAACAGCCACTACGTGTCCGACCTGTAAAGGATCCGGAAAGATGGTTGATCACAGGCCAAAAGGATCAGATGCCAATGGCATGATTATAAGAGAAGAAACGGTTGAAATCGAAATCCCGGCAGGAGTTACTGATGGAGTGCAACTCAAAGTATCCGGTAAGGGAAATGATGCTCCGGGAGATGGTATTCCAGGAGATATTCTTGTAGTAATACAGGAAATTCAACACGAAAAGTTAAAAAGGGAAGGAAATAACCTTCATTATGACCTTTATATTAGTTTTGCGGAGGCAGCACTCGGAAGCAGTAAAGAAATAGATACGCTTACCGGAAAAGTAAGAATTAAGGTAGAAGATGGCACTCAGAGTGGAAAAATCTTGCGATTAAGAGGCAAAGGATTACCCAGTCTCGACCGATATGGAAATGGTGATTTATTGGTACATCTAAATGTTTGGACCCCTAAAAAGCTATCAAAAGATCAAAAGGCATTTTTTGAAAGTGTTGAGAATCATGAAAATTTCATCCCAAATCCATCTATTTCGGAGAAATCTTTTTTTGAAAAAGTAAAAGACATGTTTTCATAACTTTGCAAGAATCAATTTCTTATAAGGAAGTATTTGATGATAATGGATTTTTTTAAGAATAATTTCATTATATTTGTTTTGCTGGATTTTTAAATTCAGTAACTTTTTCTTTTTCATAGCAATTTTCCCACTCTTTTTTAGAGTGGGTTTTTTTATGATTATATATCTTCAAAACATTTAAAAAATAAATTTTCAATTAGATTAGGATATTATTGTAAATATTGTATTTTTACAGTCTTATTTATATTACTTTTAATAGTAATATTCTTTTTCATAGCAATTTTCCCACTTTTGTTTACAAGAGTGGGATTTTTTTTTACGTATATAAACTATTTTTACAAACTAAAAGTAAGCCATCTTATCGCCACGCCAAAGGCGTGGAGGAAAGTCCGGACACCAAAGAGTAGCATAGCGGATAACATCCGTCATCACGCCTAAAGCGTGGTAGGACAAGTGCAACAGAAAGTATGTACAGTTAGGCTGTAGTGAAACCAGGTAAACTCTATGCGGTGCAATGTTGTGTACATTGGAGATCCGATTCGTCGGGAGAGAACTACTCGTTCGATTTCAAGGGGTGAGCAGCTAGAGTTGTAAAGTAATTTGCAACCCAGATAAATGATAGGAGTCCCGTCTTTGGCGGGATAACAGAATCCGGCTTATTGGCTTACTTTTTTTCTTTTGATAATTCCATAATTTTATACCTGTTTTTCTTAGCTATTTTATTGAATTGGAAGAATTTATTCGCCTCAATGAAGAATAGTAAATTGGACACTATTTTAGTTCAATATTTTCTAAAGTCATTTTAATATTTCGTATTTTTGAAATTGAAAATTTTTAACCAGAACAATTTAATTTGAGATTATGGCATTTGATGTTGATATGATAAAAAAGGTCTACGAAAGAATGGCAGACCGCGTTAATAGCGCAAGGAACTTAGTTGGACGACCTTTAACTTTATCAGAAAAAATATTATACAATCATTTATGGGATGGTCTTCCCAAAGAACCCTTTAACAGAGGTGTAGATTATGTAGATTTTGCTCCAGACCGAATAGCTTGTCAGGATGCTACTGCTCAGATGGCCTTGTTGCAGTTTATGCAAGCAGGCAAAAAGAATGTGGCCGTTCCAACCACGGTTCATTGTGACCATCTTATTCAGGCTAAGATTGGTGCTAATAAAGACCTTCAAGAGGCAATTAATACTTCGAGTGAAGTATTTAATTTTTTGGCATCTGTATCCAATAAATATGGTATAGGTTTTTGGAAACCAGGGGCAGGGATCATTCATCAGGTTGTTCTTGAAAATTATGCGTTTCCGGGAGGAATGATGATAGGTACTGATTCGCATACTGTGAATGCCGGCGGTTTAGGTATGATTGCGATTGGAGTTGGAGGAGCTGATGCAGTAGATGTAATGGCTGATATGCCATGGGAGCTGAAATTCCCAAAATTGATAGGTGTTAAATTAACAGGAAAGCTAAGTGGCTGGACCGCTCCCAAGGATGTTATTCTTAAAGTTGCTGGTATTTTAACTGTAAAGGGTGGTACTGGTGCTATTGTTGAGTATTTTGGAGAAGGAGCGATTTCTATGTCTGCCACGGGAAAAGGAACGATTTGTAATATGGGAGCTGAAATCGACAACTTCAACGTTTGGATATGATGCCTCAATAGAGAGATATCTTAGAGCTACTGAGAGAGGTGAAATTGCTGATGCCGCTAATGAGATAGCACCTTATTTGACTGGTGATGACGAGGTATATGAGAATCCTGAAAAATATTTTGATCAGGTTATTGAAATTGATCTATCAACGTTAAAACCACATGTAAACGGACCCTTTACTCCGGATCTCGCCACAGAGGTAGGACATATCAAGGAAAAAGCCGAAAAAAACAGCTGGCCTCTAAAGGTAGAGTGGGGATTGATTGGATCTTGTACCAATTCGTCTTATGAAGATTTGTCAAGAGCCGCATCAATAGCAAAGCAAGCCGTTGATAATAATGTGACAGCAAAGGCTGAATTTGGTATAAACCCTGGTTCAGAACAAGTACGTTATACAGCTGAGCGTGATGGTTTACTTGATATTTTTGAAGATCTCGATGCGATGATATTTACAAATGCCTGTGGACCATGTATTGGTCAATGGGCCAGAAAAGGAGCAGACAAACAAGAGAAGAATACCATAATTCATTCATTTAACAGAAACTTCTCAAAAAGGGCTGATGGAAATCCAAATACACATGCTTTTGTGGCGTCACCCGAGATGGTGGCTGCTATTGCAATTTCAGGAAGACTTGATTTTAACCCAATGACAGATTCCTTGATAAATGCCGATGGTAAGGAAATAATGCTCGATGAACCAACCGGTTTTGAATTACCGCCTAAAGGATTTGACGTTGATGATCCTGGTTTTATTGCTCCTGTTGAGGATGGGTCTGGTATCAATGTGGTCGTTAATGAGGATTCGAAGCGATTACAGCTTTTAGAACCTTTTACGCCTATTGGTGATCAGATCAATAATGCTAAATTACTGATTAAGGCTTTTGGGAAATGTACTACTGACCATATATCTATGGCTGGTCCGTGGTTGAGATTCAGAGGGCACCTTGACAATATTTCTGACAATATGCTCATTGGTGCTGTGAATGCTTTTAATCAAGCAACAAATTCAGTAAAGAACCAGTTAACAGGTGAATACGGACCTGTACCTGCAACTGCCAGAGCTTATAAAGCCAATGGAATTTATTCTGTGGTAATTGGTGATCATAATTATGGAGAAGGATCTTCAAGAGAGCATGCTGCTATGGAGCCTAGACATCTTGGTGTAGCAGCTGTAATTGTGAAATCTTTTGCCAGAATCCATGAAACCAACCTTAAGAAGCAAGGGATGCTCGGTCTGACATTTGCTATTGAGAATGATTATGATCTTATTCAGGAAAATGACAGTTTCAATTTTGTTGATCTTGATCAGTTTGCTCCCGGAAAGCAATTGACTCTTGAAGTGGTTCATGAAGATGGAAGTAAAGATGTTATTATGTTAAATCATACGTATAATAAGAATCAGATTGAATGGTATGAAGAAGGTTCTGCTTTGAATTTGATCAAAAAAGAGAATGCTAAATAGGTTGATTTTTAATTGAAACAAATAATATAAGCTCCGGAATCTACCGGAGCTTTTTTTATATAATTACTTCTCCTGTCTTGATTGATCTAAAATCATCTGCATATTTTTTTTAATCAATTTGTAATTTTACCTGATTTTCTCGACAAATTTAAAAAATGTGGTTATATGAGACGAATTTGGTACTTAGAAAATATTGATTTATTCAAAATCTTGTGCCCACATACATACGGAAGGTATAAAGACAATCATTCATTTAACCTCTACAATAGAAAAGACTATATCTATTTTGAAAATGATGCAGCCCGTAAGGTTTTTTTGATTGATAAGGGAAAGGTGAAAATCGGCTATTATACTGAAGATGGAAGGGAAGTAGTAATGGCAATTCTCACCAAGGGAGAGGTTTTCGGTGAGAAGGCAATTCTTGGAGAGGATAAAAGAAATGAATTTGCTGTATCTATTATAGATGGAACAAGTATTTGCCCTATAGCGGTTCCGGTATTACATGATCTTATGCGGAATAATCAAAAATTCACCTTAAAGATTTATAAATTCATTAGTTTCAGGATTCAGAAATTAGAGCGCAGACTTCAAATTCTTTTGTTCAAGGATACTGAAACCAGATTGTTGGAGTTTTTGAATGAATTGTGTGAAGATTACGGGTTTTGCTGTGAAAAAACAGGAAAGATGAAGATTAAACATCCCTATACTCAAAAAGACATCGCCAGTTTGATCGGAACTTCCAGACCCACGTTGAATTCGATCATGAACAAACTAAAAGAAAATAAAGTGATCGATTTTCGACGGAATGAGATCCTTTTATTAAAAGGTTCCACTATTGTTGCGGGTTGACAATATAATTTAGAATCAATCAATTTACTTTCATAAAATATATTTTAGTTCAAACGTAGATTTTGTTTATCATTCATAACTTCGGAGGTGTCGTTTATTTTGATCAATTGACTCGATGTATTATTTATAGATGCGTGCAAAATAAAACGAATGAGTTTGTTAAAGCGTATCATTTAGATATTTTGAATGACAATTTGTAATCATCTTGAGGTCGTTTCGTCTTATTTCTAAATAAATAAAACAATAGTCATGAAAAACTATCTTGAAAGACTCAGTTCTATCGTTGCAGCTGTAATTTTGCTGCAAACGCTCTACTTCAAATTTACAGGCGCAGCTGAGAGTGTTTATATATTCAACCAGTTGGGTATAGAACCTTATGGGCGAATTGGCACCGGGGTGTTGGAATTGACCATTTCAGTATTATTACTGGTAAAAAGAACGTCACTTATAGGAGCTATTCTTGGAATTGGAGTTGTTTCGGGAGCGATTCTATCGCACCTTTTTGTCCTTGGCATAGTAGTGCAGGATGATGGAGGACTTTTATTCACACTCGCAATTCTAGTATTCGTTTTGTTGCTATTAACTATTATATTGCAAAAGGAAAAAGTAGTGGTACTTGTAAAAAGCATCAAAAAGTAAAAGAAAAATAAAGGGTATGAATTTTATAAGAAAAAATGTATCAAATATTTTATTTATAGGTTTTATCATTTTTCTATTCACGCCTTATGGTTTGCCGGTTCGTGCAACACTTATTAAGGGAGTGAGTATGATAACCACCAGAGTGTTCTCTTTGAAAATTGACGAGGAAGATCAAGTTCGTCTTGATGATTATAACTGGCAGTTAAGAGATCTGGAAGGAAAGCTAATAAATATGGAGACTTTTAAGGATCAAGTTGTGGTCGTTAATTTTTGGGCTACCTGGTGCCCGCCTTGTGTGGCAGAAATGCCTAGTTTCCAAAACTTGTACAATGCGTATGGAGATAAAGTTATATTTCTATTTGTAGCGAATGACAAAGAGGATAAGGTTGTTAAATTTCTTGAAGATAAGGGTTATGAATTACCAGTTTTTTTACAAGCTTCCCAAGTTCCGGAAGAAATGAATTCAAATTCACTTCCAACTACATACATTCTAGACAGAGATGGTGACATCGTCGTAAGCAAAACAGGTGCGGCTGATTGGAACAGTGACAGAGTGAGAAAATTACTTGATAGCTTGATACAATAAAAAAAGGTTACCGTATACGATAACCTTTTGATTCAAATAAAATATACGAATGACTAAAGTTGTTTAATCATTTTTACAGGCAATAAATAGATCTCACCGTTTTTGGTAGGTTTGTGATTTACTTTCTTGTAGTTTAA
>RCNB010000511.1_pt1 | contig 35588 bp, 33 predicted proteins | sample 2041321 | NCBI WGS metagenome assembly RCNB01 (sample SAMN09708232, study PRJNA481090) | Marine sediment metagenome, whole genome shotgun sequencing project.
AACCAATTCCTAAACCGTAAAAAATTCATTGGCAAAAGCTATTTGGCAGTATTTTTGCCAAATAAACGCAGAGACCTTCGTCGACGGAGACAGTAACACAAACCATATTATGCAACGAAGATCATTCATAAAAAAAACTGGATTTGCAGGTCTTGCCCTGACAACCGTACCGAATTGGGCATTTTCAAAAGATTTTGAATACTCCATTTTAGAGTTAATGGGCAAAGCCGATATTGAACTTCATGGTAAAGGCATCAATCTAAGAGAAGAGGCGCACGATGCCTTCGTGGCTATGAAAAAGGCCGCTTATAGCGACGGTATCGATTTAAAAATTGTCTCAAGCTATCGAAATTTCGAACGACAACGCGGCATTTGGGAACGAAAATATCTGCGCTATACCGACAACAACCAAATGGCCCCGTTAGAAGCAATCGACAAAATTGTCGAGTATTCAACTATTCCCGGTACGAGCAGGCACCATTGGGGTACCGATGTCGACATCGTAGATGGCTACCGAAAAGTTGAGGGCGATGTATTGGTACCTTCAAAGTTTGGTGAAGGACAACCCTACGCCGATTTCAAAAAATGGATGGACGAAAATTCAAAGACATACGATTTTTATTTGGTCTACACCGATGAACCCGGACGAAGGGGTTTCAAATATGAGCCTTGGCATTATAGCTTTGCTCCTATATCGATACAAATGTTGGCGGAATTTCGAAGAAAAAACATCATGCAACTGTTGAAAGAAGAAGATTTCTATGGCAGCGAAAACTTCACGGAAGGATTTCTCACGAATTACATTCAAGATAATATCTTAGATATCAACATCGAGCTTTTATAAGTCTTTCGTATATTGAATCCCTAAGAGCACATTCACCATGGGAAGAAGTAGTTGGAAAATTCGGATATTCATTGGCTTGGCCATTGTTGCATTTGCTTTTATAAAACGCTGTAGTAGTAAAGAAGAAAATCTGTATACCGGTCGGGTGCAGACCATAAACATGAGTGCCGAACAAGAAATTGCCATTGGTCTTCAGAGCACCCCGGAAATCGCTCAGCAATATGGAGGGCTCTACCCCGATGAACGTCTGCAATCTTATGTGGATAAAGTGGGCAACAAACTGATTCAAAATAGTGTTGCTCGCGAAACCCCCTATCAATATGACTTTCACCTACTGGCCGACGACCAGACCATCAATGCTTTCGCGTTGCCCGGCGGACCTGTATTCATTACCTATGCCCTTTTCAAACAATTGAACGAAGCTCAGCTTGCGGGGGTATTGGGCCACGAGATCGGGCATGTAATCGGCCGCCACTCGGCAGAACGTATAGCAGAAGGTGAATTTTGGCAAACATTGTCAACTGGTGCCTCGGTCGGAGGTGATATGGGAGGACTTGTCGGCGGTATCGGCCAAAATACCCTACTTACCAACGGGCGTGACGATGAATTGGAAAGTGATGATCTCGGTGTGCTTTTTATGATCCAGTCGGGCTACGAACCCGAAGAAATGATAAAAGTGATGGAAATTCTAAAGGCCTCAGCCGGACCGAACCGCGCTCCGGAGTTTCAAAGTACACACCCCGATCCCGAGAACCGAATCGATAAAATCAGGGAATCTATAGCGAAATATAGCAGTCAGCAATAAGAAATTTTTTGACTGAAAAATGACATAATCACATTCTTCCAAATTCGGCAGTAAACACCTATAATTGTAATGAGATTATTAGAAAAGTGCCTATTTTACTGATATTCGGCTTCTTCAGTATGCTGTTTACGACACTTTCGCTTTAGTATAAATTTCCTATGAAATGCGGTTAATTTCGTTGAATTACAGTCTGTTTAGGCATAATTTTCCATATATTTACACTTCCCAAATTGCTTATTAAGCGCCTCTAATTTAACCCTTATAGCTTCAATTAATTACGCATGCCAAAGCCTTGGTTTGGCCTTTAATAAAACTATATGGGAACACTAGCACACTTTAAAAACCTTTACACGGAAGCTTTCGAAAATTGTAAGCCAGAAATTGTCGTCGTCTTACTAAAAATATATTCGGTGTTTTCTGCAATTATGATCTTTATGGCCATTTATGCATTTATGGACAGACTATTGAACGGCTTCGAATTCTGATTCGAGAATCAGACCCTCTTTTACGTAGACATTAAATTTAAATGAAAATCAATAACCCGGTCATCTTGAGATGGCCGGGTTTGTCTTTTGGCAAAAAAACCAGTATTAAAAGAATTAACTACCCATCGAAGCCTTGATTATGCTCAGGGCATCCATAGCTTTTGATAGTTCGGCGTATCTTTTAATCGAATAGCCTTTATCGCTTTTAATGCGCAAATCGGCACCATTGTCAATTAGCAATTGAAGTATCTCCGCCTTGTTGTAACGCGCCGCAAAAATGGCCGGGGTCATTCCCAACGATTTTTTGTTCACGTCTTCGCCAAGGTTAATGAGTCGCTTCACTGTCTCAAAATCGCCCTGCATAATTGCCTTGCAGAACGAGCTTACATCGACATTTTTGTAAGTTTCGATGCTAGATACATCAGTTTGACTTGTGGTTTCTTCGGCCATTACGCCGGTAACACCGACCATAAAGGCCACCGCTACGGTTAGGATTGTTTTTCTCATGATGAATAATTAAGATTAATGAATAAATTTTGATTATATAAATATAGACTGCCCTTATAGCTTTTTGTTACACGATTAACAGTTTAATAACTAAACTTTAACAGCCATTGGGAATCCTTTAGAGGTTTTTTTACATTTTAAATTGTGGTATTTTAAATAGGCTACGCAATCCGTTTGTTGCCCAAATGCACACCCTCGTATCCATTAATGAGAGGCTTTTTACCTTACCCCCATTCGTACTCACCCATTTCGCAAGATTCGCGTATAACCCGATGGCAAGGAATCAAATACGCCACCGGATTGTTCCCCACAGCCGTGCCAACAGCCCTTACAGCCTTAGGCCTATCGATAATCTTTGCAATGTCGTTTTAGGCTAAATACTGCGCAGAAGGTATCGAGAGCAATGCTTTCCAAACACTTATCTGAAAAGGCGTACCCTTTAGATCAAGTACAATCCGCTTTTCAGGAATTTTCCAGGTCCTAAAGTAATCTACTACCATATGGCCGTATCGGCCAAGTTCATTAACAAAATGAGCTTTTGGAAAAATGGATTCCAACTGTTCCCTCGTTGATTTATGGACCTCCAAAAAAGACAATTGACAAATCCCAAGGTTCGATTCCGCAACGACCATATCACCAAAAGGGGTATCGATAACCTGATATTTCAATTCCAAGCCGCTTCCTTTTCTCTGATATGCCCCAGGAGTACAGGCCTCTATTTTCACAAACATATCATGCAAGCGTCCGTTTCCCGAAAGGGCTACTTCATATGCGGTGGCCAGAGTAGAACGGCCTTCCTCTAAACATTTTTTGGCATGCTCTACGGTAGTAAACTGTAAAAATTGTTTCGGTGTAACCCCGACCCATTGATGAAACAGACGCTGAAAATGATACTTGCTTAAATAAACGTGCGCAGTTACTTCCTCCAAACTAGGCTGTTTCTTATAGTTTTCCACAATAAAATGGATGGCCCTTTCGATGATGTTAGAATGATATTTATTTTCCATATCCCAAAAATAGAATTATTGACGCTGTACAACAATCCGAATCTTGCTGTTTTATTCTTCTAAAAAAATGAAGTCCGATAATTGGCTATTCCTGTCAAATCGTACTACTTTTGATTTTCAAATAAACCACACCCATGAACAAAAAAGTAATATTGATGATTTTAGATGGTTGGGGCAAATCTCCCAATCCCAAGGTCTCCGCCATCGACAACGCCAACACGCCTTTCGTTGATTCCCTATATGAGAAATATCCCAATGCCAACTTGTTGACAGACGGTATGAACGTGGGGCTACCAGAAGGTCAAATGGGCAATAGCGAAGTAGGTCATATGAACTTGGGTGCCGGTCGAATCGTCTACCAAGATTTGGCAAAAATCAATTTGGCAGTAAAAGAAAATACCCTAAAGGATGAAAAAGTTTTAAAGGATGCCTTTTTATACGCCAAGGAAAATAATAAACCCGTCCACTTTTTAGGTCTTTTAAGCAATGGCGGCGTGCATAGTCATACCAGCCATTTAAAAGGGTTAATAGAAGCTGGCAACAACTACGGACTCGACAACATGTTCGTACACGCCTTTACCGATGGTAGGGATGTTGACCCAAAAAGCGGAAAAGGCATACTAGAAGATCTCGACAATTTTTGCACTGATAAAAATGCACAGTTGGCAACTGTAATAGGTAGGTATTATGCCATGGATCGCGACAAAAGATGGGAACGTGTAAAGCAGGCCTATGATGTGATGGTGAATTCAGAAGGCGAAAAATGTAGCGATATCAGCAAAACGATGCAGCAAAGTTACGATCAAGACATTACGGACGAATTCATCAAGCCAATCGTGATGACCAACACCGATGGTAAACCCGTTGCGAAAATTTCTTCTGACGACGTAGTTATCTTTTTCAATTTCAGAACTGACCGCGGTAGAGAACTTACCCAAGTGCTAAGCCAGGCGAGCATGCACGAATATAATATGCATAAATTAAAGCTTTACTATGTGACATTGACCAACTACAATGATTCTTTCAAGGGAATACACGTCGTCTATGATAAGGATAATATCGAGGAGACGTTGGGAGAGGTCTTGGAAAAGGCAGGAAAAAAACAAATTCGAATTGCTGAGACAGAAAAGTACCCTCATGTAACTTTCTTCTTCAACGGAGGCAGGGAAGTACCTTTTGAGGGTGAGGAGCGACTTCTTTGCCCATCACCAAAGGTGGCTACTTATGATCTTAAACCCGAAATGAGCGCCTATGAAATTCGCGATGCCATTATTCCCGAATTGGAAAAGGGCGAAGTAGATTTCGTTTGTTTGAATTTTGCCAATCCTGATATGGTGGGGCATACCGGAGACATGCAAGCAGCCATAAAAGCTTGTGAAGTGGTTGATGCCTGTGCCAATGCCGTGGTCACTACAGCTCTCGAAAACGGATACTCCACAATCGTTATTGCAGATCATGGTAACTGCGAAACGATGATCAATCCTGACGGGAGTCCGAATACTGCACACACCACAAACCCTGTTCCTTTGATTTTGGTAGATAATGACATCAAGGAAATTCGAGATGGCGTATTGGGCGATATAGCGCCTACCATTCTAAAATTGATGGGTATAACACAGCCTGAACTGATGACAAGAGAGGCATTGGTGTAACGAAATTATTCCAAATGTTTACCTTTGCCGCTATGATAAAAATAAAATCGCCGGAAGAAATAGAATTGATGCGCGAAAGTGCCTTGGTTGTCTCAAAAACCTTAGGTATGCTGGCATCCGAAATCAAACCCGGAGTCAATGCGCTTTATCTAGACAAGTTGGCAGAAGACTTTATTCGTGCTCAAGGTGCCGAACCCGGTTTTTTGGGTATGTACGACTTTCCCAACACCCTGAACATGAGCCCCAACGCCCAAGTGGTACATGGTATTCCCAATAGCGACCCGTTAAAGGAAGGTGATATTATTTCAGTGGATTGCGGGGCACTGAAAAATGGGTATTACGGGGATCACGCCTACACCTTCGAAGTCGGCGAAGTAGCAACTGAAACCAAGAAATTACTGAAGGTGACCAAAGAGTCTTTGTACCGTGGCATTCGTGAGTTCAAGGCAGGAAATCGTGTGGGCGATGTTGCCTATGCCATTCAGAATTATTGTGAAGGTCATGGCTACGGAGTTGTTCGTGAATTGGTAGGACATGGGTTGGGAAAGAAATTGCACGAATCGCCAGAAATGCCCAATTACGGCAAACGCGGTAGGGGCAAAAAATTCGTTGAGGGCTTGGTAGTAGCTATCGAACCTATGATCAACATGGGTACACGGCGCATCAAACAACTTAAAGACGGCTGGACTATTCTCACCGCCGACGGGCAGCCAAGTGCACACTTCGAACATAATGTGGCCATCGTAAACGGAAAACCCGAACTACTTTCAACTTTTCAATACATTTATGACGCCTTGGGAATAGAAAGTGATGAGGAGGATGATTTTAGGCACTCAAAACCTGTGCTCTAGATTGATTGTTCAGACCCGAAATAATTAATACCAATACAAGCAATTCGTGTCCAAAATCTTCAAATACATACTCAATTTCCTACCAAGACCTCTACTCATAAAACTGAGTTACTTGGTAAGACCCCTACTCGCCTTTTGGATGAAAGGAAACAAATACGAAGACCCCATAGATAGTAGAAGATTCAAAAGCTTTCTCCCATATGGCTACGAAAGTCCAAGAGAAAATGTATTGTCTCCCTATACCCTGTCCTTAGAACGCCATAGGCTATTGTGGTTGTACCTGAAAAATGAGACCGATTTCTTCACGGCGTCATTAAAAGTATTGCATTTCGCTCCGGAACAAGCATTTTACAAACGTTTTAGAAAGTTGGAGAATTTAGACTACACCACTACAGACCTAAATTCACCCTTGGCCGATGTAAAAGCGGACATCTGTAAGCTTCCCTTTGAAGATCAATCTTACGATGTGATTTTATGTAACCATGTGCTTGAACATATTCCCGACGATACCAAAGCCATGCAAGAACTCTTTCGAGTTCTCAAAAAAGGAGGGTGGGGCATTTTCCAGATTCCCCAAGATTTAAAACGTAAAAAGACCTTTGAAGACGATGCCATTACCGACAAAAAAGAACGCGCTAGAATCTTTGGTCAATATGACCATGTAAGGGTTTACGGTAGAGATTTTTTCAACAAGTTAAGGGCCATAGGTTTCGAAGTCGAAGAAGTAGATTATACCGCTTTATTATCACCAGCGGACGTAGACAAATTCCGATTGGCGAAGGATGAAATCATTCCGCTTGTCAAGAAATCTGTTTAATTATCTACCAAAATTTTCTCAAATCCGGGCGTCATAAATTCTTGGGTTTCCCCCTGCTCATCGAGATAAACGATATAGGCTTCCAGTTCGCGCTGGGCGGTCAGAAGCTTGACAGCTTCATCTAAATCCATCGCCATAAAAGCTGTGGCGTAAGCATCTGCGGTAGCACAGTTATCGGCAAGTATAGTGGCTGCCAATGTATTGGCATTTTTTGTGAAGCCAGTTTTGGGATCTATGGTGTGTACATATTTCTTACCGGTTAGGCTATCAATCCTAAAATGCCTATAGTTACCAGATGAAGCAAGCGACTTGTTTTTCAAATGTATTGATATTTTGAGCCTTCGTTCATTTTCCAGCTGCGGATCGTCGATACCTATAATCCAAGGCTTTTTCTTGATTTGGTTCTCCCCCTTAGCGACCAATTCTCCCCCTACTTCCAGAAGATAGTCTTGAATTCCCCTGACATCCATCATTTTGGCCAATCGGTCTATGGCATACCCCTTTGCAATGGCATTGAAATCAAAATATATATGGGAGTCCGATTTTTCAACAGTATTTGCTTCCGTAAGCTTCACTTTATCAAAACCAACGTATTCCAATAGGCTATCAACACGTGTGCTGTCCATCGCTATCTGTTCTCCCGGACCAAAACCCCATGCGTTGACCAATACGCCTACAGTGGGGTCAAAATAGCCATTAGTTTTCCGGTGTACTTCCTTTGACAATTGAAATACATCTAAAAACATGGCATCGACAACTACATCGACATCCCCATTATTAATTTTAGAAATATCGGAACTAGGTATGTAGGTAGATAACGATTGGTTCACTGCGGCTAAAACGGAATCTATTTCTTTTTGTAAATCCATGGGCTCGGTCGAAAGGTAAATCAAGCTGTAAGAAGTACCCAAAGCAGCTCCAGTACTCTCGTTTCTGACTACTTGTGTTTCTCTATTCCCGCAGGACATACAGCATATAAACAGAAGCAACATTACAATTCTACTCATCGTCTACTTCGATTAATCCTTTATAATCTACAATATAGTCTTCATTCAAATATACGGGGAGATTTTGATTTTCGGCATTCGATAGCCCCACTCCTGCATAATAAGCTGTAGCCTCATACTTTTCTGCATGCGCCTTCATCTTTTTCATTAATACGGTATCAAAGCCACCCGGATTCTCGGGATAGGCAACATGCCGAACTATTATAAAATGTAGTTTTTTTTCTTTTAGACAGACAAACTGTGGGTTTTTTTTAGGTTTGCTGTTCACCCCCATAAAATCATAACCTTCTGCCCCCAATTTCCTACCAACAATATTCATTGCAAGGTTGTGTAGTTCCTGTTCCGATAGCGGTTTGCCCATTTCTAAAAATTACATTCAAAAAAACCGATGCCAGAGACATCGGTTTTGTAAGTCGTTTAACAGATTATGTCCTCACGGGAATAACTCGGATTATACTTATCCTCCAAAATCATCAAAACGGATATGCTCATCGGGGACACCAAAATCCTCGCCCATTTTCTGTACCGCTTTGTTCATCAATGGCGGACCACAGAAATAAAGCTCAATATCTTCGGGAGATTCATGAAGGCTTAAATAATTATCGATAACACAATTGTGTATGAACCCGACAAAACCATCACCTGGACTGTCAATATCTTTTTTGACCTTCCAATTATCCTCTTCCATAGGCTCTGAAAGTGCCATATAGAAATTAAAGTTCGGGAAATTTTTTTCCAACTGTTTAAAGTGATCGATATAGAACAACTCTCTTTTTGAACGACCCCCATACCAATAGGTCACTTTTCTATTTGTCTTTAAGGTATTGAAGAGGTGATATAAATGTGAACGCATAGGGGCCATACCGGCACCACCGCCAACATATAACATTTCGGAGTCCGATTCATTGATAAAGAATTCTCCGTAAGGTCCTGAAATTGTAACATCGTCGCCTTCTTTCAAAGAGAAGATGTAGGAGGACGCTACTCCTGGGTTTACATCCATCCAGCCATTTTTTGACCTATCCCAAGGCGGAGTCGCGATACGCACATTTAACATAATTTCCTTACCTTCGGCAGGATAGGAAGCCATAGAATAGGCCCTTTCCACCGTTTCGGGGTTCTTCATCACCAAAGGCCAGAGATTAAACTTGTCCCATTCTGCCTGAAACTTATCCGGTGTTTCATGTTCTTCAGGGTGTGCCGTAATATCGATATCGGAATACTTAATCTCGCATTTGGGTATCTCGATTTGAATATACCCTCCTGCCTTATAGCCCATATCTTGAGGAATCTCAACTACGAATTCTTTGATAAAAGAAGCCACATTATAGTTTCGCACTACTTTGGCAGGCCATTTCTTAATTCCAAAAACTTCTTCGGGAATGGTTATTTCCATATCCTGCTTTACCTTGACCTGACAGGCCAAACGAGCGCCAGAATTCAATTCTCGTTTTGAGAAATGTGGAGTTTCCGTTGGCAAGGCCTCTCCCCCACCTGAAAGCACATGGCATTCACATTGAATACAGGTTCCACCGCCACCACATGCCGATGGCAAGAATACTTTTTGGTTACCCAAAGTGGAGAGCAAGGAACTTCCTGACCCAACCTCGATTTTTTTCTCGCCGTTGATGGTAATGGTTACTGGCCCAGAAGGGGATAGTTTTTCTTTTGTAAACAACAAAAGAGCGACCAAAACCATCAGTAGTATTAAAAACGATACTACGGTAATCAATATCGTTCCCCCGGTACTTGCAGCTAATAGCATATCTATTTGTTTATTGCGTCGTTATAAGAGATTTCCTTTTGGTCAACCTCTTTTTTAGTTTCTTTTGTTTTTTCCGCTCCGATAAGGTCATCCTCCCTTATAGCGCGTACATCTTCTTTTTCAACTTTCTGCGCTGTAGTTTCTTCTACGGGCGCTGCATCATCACCTCCTGTCAACATACCTCCGAAACTCTGGAAACCGATACCCATCAATCCTGTAATGATAAATGTGATTCCCAGACCACGTAATGGAGGTGGCACATTTGAATATCGAATTTTTTCACGTATGGCAGCAATCGCAAGTATCGCCAAAAACCAACCTATACCAGAACTTACCCCATAATTGAGAGCCAAACCTAATGTTTCGATATCTCTTGCCTGCATAAATAATGAACCACCTAGAATAGCACAGTTCACCGCAATCAAGGGCAAAAAGATGCCTAGGGAATTATATAAAGACGGAGAGAATTTTTCGACTACGATTTCTACCAATTGTACCATTGTAGCAATCGTGGCTATGAATAATATAAAAGATAGGAAGCTGAGATTATAATCAGCATATTCAGGGCCTAACCAAGCCAAGGCGCCATCGCGCAATAAGTATTGATCTAACAACCAGTTCAACGGAACGGTGACCGCCAATACGAAGATTACGGCCGCCCCTAGACCAACTGCAGTGGCTACTTTTTTGGAAACCGCGAGATAAGAACACATCCCCAAGAACACGGCAAATACCATGTTATCGATGAATATGGATTTAAAAAACAATTCTAGATGCTCTAACATAATTCTTCCTTTAATTCAATTAATGATCTTCGATCAATGCCGTATTTCTGGAACGTTGTACCCAAATAATGATACCCACTACAATCAAGGCGGCAGGAGGAATAATCATAAAACCATTATTTTCGTAACCCGTAGCATATAGCCCGGATTTTGCAATCGGGTCTCCTAAAACTTTATAGCCCAATAGTGTTCCCGAGCCCAAAAGCTCTCTAAAAAATCCGACGATTATCAATATAACCCCATAACCAAGGGAATTACCTATTCCATCAAGAAAAGATTTCCATGGCCCATTTGCCAATGCAAAAGCTTCGAACCGGCCCATGATAATACAATTGGTTATAATCAAACCAACGAATACCGACAAGGTTTTGCTCAACTCGTAAGCGAAGGCCTTCAGTACCTGATCGACAATAATTACCAAGGTAGCGACGACTATCAACTGAACGATAATACGTATTTTGGAGGGTATAATGTTTCTCATCAACGAGATAACCACATTACCTAGGCCCAAAACAAACAGCACTGCAATCGCCATTACGATAGAGGCCTTTAGTTCTGCCGTAATCGCCAATGCCGAACAAATACCCAGTACCTGAATCGTAATCGGGTTATTGTCCGCCAACGGATCTGTAATCAGGCTTACATCTTTTTTTGTCAATAATGCCATATTATTCTGCTCTAACGGTTTGTAAATAATCTTTATAAAGGTTGACGCTCTCTTTAATCATGGCGGCAACTCCGTTACCGGTAATCGTCGCTCCTGCCAAAGCATCTACCTCATTATCGTTTTTCGTACTGTTCAAGGGGTCATTATTACCCTTCGCCACCTTTATGCCCGAATATCGGGTACCGTCAAGAATCGACTCTCCGGAAAAATCGTCCATAAAATAGCGCTGCTTGATATTTGCCCCAAGACCAGGGGTCTCCGCCTTGTGATCGAAATACACGCCTTGAACTGCCATGGTATCGTCTAAAGCAATAAAGCCCCAAATGGCGTCCCAAAGCCCTTTGCCGTACATCGGAATGATATAAGATTTCTTACCGTCTTTCTCTCCTATAAAAAGTGGAAGTTCGGGAGTTTCCCCTTTCTTATAAAGTGCCAGTTGCTTTTTCAAATCAATAAGGTAAGCTTCATCATTTTTTGTGATTTCATCTCCTTTAATGACCAGCTGTTCTGTGATGTACTTCGAAAACTCGGCTTCGACCTTATCCGTTGGAATAAAGTTTACGCTACCCTCGTCTACATTCTCATTTACGCCCATGGCGTAAAGAATATTCTGTTGTTTTTCAAAACGTTCGTTTTCTTGAATCCTATCTTTAAGACCGGAAGCCAGAAAAGCAAGTACGGATCCGACGACTACGACCATTACTGCGGCGAAAGCTACCGTATAACTGTTTTTATCTGTATTGATTGCCATAATTATGCGGTTTCTACTTGAAGTTCTTTTTCTTTGCCTTCTGAATCTTTAGGCAATATGGTTGCATTTTTCAATCGTTTCATTCTTCGTTTGACGTTTCCACGGATGACGTAGTGGTCGATGGTAGGTGCGAAAACATTCATCAAAAGAATGGCCAAGAAAACACCCTCCGGATACGCAGGATTGAACACCCTGATCATTACCGAGATAAAACCGATGAAAAATCCATAGAACCATTTACCACGGTTCGTCTGTGCGCCTGTTACGGGATCGGTCGCCATGTAGACGATTCCGAATGCGAGACCGCCAACAATAAGGTGCTGCCAGTACTCAAAATTCATCAAGCCATAAAATTTACTGGTTTCCGTAATCCAACCAAAGTCTACGACCTGATTGAAGATAAGGCCCATTACCAAAGAACCGATAACGGCACTAAGCATGATGCGCCAACTGGCTATTTTACTAAAAATCAAAAAGAGTCCGCCGAGAAGTATTAAAAACGTTGGGGTCTCCCCTACCGATCCCGGTATAAACCCAAAGAACATATCGGAAATCGAATACGACATTTCGGCGCCTTTATTCTGTGCCAAATATCCTAAAATGGTTTCTCCTGAAATAGCATCCGGGCCCCCTGCGAGTTCCACAGCTTCGTGCACCCAAACTTTGTCACCACTCATCCAAGTAGGATAGGCAAAAAACAAAAATGCGCGAATCGTTAATGCCGGATTCAAAATATTCATTCCCGTGCCTCCGAAAACTTCTTTTCCGATAACCACACCGAAAACCACGGCAACGGACAACATCCAAAGCGGCGTATCTATTGGTACGATTAATGGCACCAACATACCCGTTACGAGATAGCCTTCTTCAACTTCATGGCCCTTTATGACCGCAAAAATAAATTCGACTATAAGTCCAACTCCATAAGACACCACAACTAACGGAAGTACTTTTATGATTCCAATCCAGAAATTATTCCAAGTAAGAAAATGCTCCATAAGGGAGAAATTCTCTGGAAAACCGTTAATGGCCGAAAAATGTTGATAGCCGGCGTTAAACATAGAAAACAACAAAACCGGAATCAAGGCCATAATGACCGTGTTCATGGTTCGTTTCAAATCATCGGCCGCCCTTACGTGCGATCCATTATGCGTAGTCTCGTCTGGAGAAAACAAAAACGTATGAATCGCATTGAAAGCCGGCGCCATTTTTTTGCCCCTGTAATGGTGCTTAATAATGTGTAGCCGTTTTTTAAAAGTCAGTCTTTTATCGCTCATTTTTATCCTATTTCTTTTTGTAAGAGATCCAATCCTTCCCTAATGATCTTCTGGTGCGGTTGTTTTGATACACAAACAAACTCTGTCAACGAAAAATCTTCGGGAGCAACTTCATATAGCCCCAATTGCTCCATCTCATCGAGGTCTTGCACCATACACGCTTTAAGCAATTGCATGGGGTAGATATCTAACGGAAATACTTTTTCGTACATACCGGTTAGCACGAATGCCCTATGCTCTCCATTGGTATTAGTGGTCAAGTCGTATTTTTTGTTGGGCTGCATCCACGAAAAAGTCAACGCCCTAGTAGCGGAAATTTTATTGAAGATGGGTTTGTTCCACCCAAAGAATTCGTAATCGTCACCTTCTGGAATGGCGGTTACCGTATTATTGTAGTACCCTAAATAACCATCAGGCTCACTTTTAGAGCCGGTAAGCACATCACCGTTAATAACCCTAAAGTTGTCATTAGTGACCCCACTACCGTATAAAATGGTCGCTAATTCAGTGCCGATTTTTGTTCTATAATATTTCGGAGATTTAATCGAAGATCCCGCCAAAGCAACGATACGCTCTGCGTTAAATTTACCGGTAAGCAGTAGCTCTCCGATAATGACCAAATCTTGGGCGGAGACCGTCCAAACGGTTTCACCCTTGTTTATTGGATCGATTTTATTGATTTGAGTTCCTACCAGTCCAGCAGGGTGCGGACCGGAAACTTTATGCAATTCGACTCCCTGCAAAACGGATAATGTCGAAGCGGAAGACTTACCGACGGAAACATGAACTTTTCCCGGGGTCAATTTTCCCAATGCAGTAACTGCGGCCTGAAGCTCATTTTCCTTTCCTTTCAAAACGTAGTCAGAATCTGCAGCTAGGGGCGCAGTCGTATACCCGGAAATAAAAATGGACTTAGGGTTGGCATCAGGGTTGGCAATAATATCATAGGGTCGTTGCTTGATAAATGGCCAACATCCACTTTTCAACAAGTATTTCTTCACCTCTTCTTTCGATGCTTTTTCAACATCTAAAATCGCATGTACTGCAGAGACTTGCTCTTTGTCCGCCAAAATTCTCAAGGAAAGAATACGTCTCCGCGCCCCCCTATTGATTTCGATAAGCTCGCCGCTTACAGGCGAAACGAACATCAAACCTTCCCTGTTTTTGTTGTAAAAAAGGGGCTCTCCGGCTTTCACCTCGGCACCTTGTTTGACCAACATTTTGGGGGTAATTCCGTAAAAATCATTAAGATTTATAGCATAAACATTACTTAAGACGGCTTTTGAAGTAGTTTGCTCGGCGGCACCGACAAGGTTAATGTTCAAACCCTTTTTAATACTGATGTCTTTTGACATATTGTTGTAAACCTTAGTTAACTAAAATATGAAACAAAAATAGTACTAAAAGGATAGTTTTCATAATAAATACCTAGAAATTTGGGCCGTACGACGATCTAAATTTTTTGGGTACGCTTTTTGTTTACCTTTGCCCAAAAAATAGTCAATAAATGCGCTCAAGCCTTAAACAGATTGTCTTTTTACTTTTTGCATCTTCATTATTTGCGCAAGTTCAGGAAGAAGTAAATCCTCCGGAAAACATTAAGACAATCATTTTTGGTGGACCAACGGAAGACCAATTCCCAGTGGTCCAACTCGGTGGAAGCATTAAACTTGAATTCGACGACATTACCGCCAACGAACAAGACTATTACTACAAAATAATTCACTGCGATTACGATTGGACGCCTTCACAACTTTTAAAATCGCAATACCTAAAGGGCGTCGATAATCAAAGAATTATCGATTACAAAAACAGCTATTCGACATTGCAGCCCTATTCAAATTATCGTCTTAAGATTCCGAACGATATTGTTAGTTTGAGAGTGAGTGGTAATTATGTTTTGGAAATTTATAACGACAGCTATGAGTTACAATTCTCGCGAAGATTTGTAGTCTTCAAGGACATCGTCAATGTAGGCGCCGAGGTAAAGCGTTCGCGTGATTTCAATTTTCTCAACGAAAAACAAGTAGTTCAGTTCACTGTCAATCCAGGAAATTTTCGACTTGTTAACCCAAAAAAGGAGGTTAAAATTGCTATTCTACAAAATTACCATTGGGCGACCGCGCGCTATAACGTTGTGCCACAATACACCATCGGTAATGGACTAGTCTATAAATATGACCAAGAAACAAGCTTCTATGGGGGGAATGAATTCTTGAATTTCGACACCAGCGATCTCAGGGCGCCCACCTCGCAGATTGCTAGAATCGAAATAAAAGATCTTTACCATCACTATTTATTTACCAATGGCTATAGGACAGATGAGCGTTACACTTACTTTCCGGACATCAACGGCGACTTCGTGATACGAACCTTGCAAGGTCAGGATAATTCAAGAGAGGCAGAATATTCTATTGTACATTTCACACTACCGTACAAAGATATTCTTGATCTCGACGAAGTGTATATTTTTGGGAAGTATAATAATTATGCACTTACCGATGAAAACAAAATGACCTACAATGAAAATAACGGTACGATGAAGGGCGAAATCAAAATGAAGCAGGGTTTCTATAACTTTAAGTATGTTATCAAGCGCGAAGACGGCATCATTGACCTCAACACCATTTGCGGTAATTTCCATTTTACCGAGAATAACTATCTAATCTTGGTCTATTACCGAAATTTTGGCGACCTCTACGACAGCATTATCGGAATTGGTAGGACCAACTCAATAAACATTAGCAATTAACGTATATTCATCCATAATCAAGGATAAATGGATGATAAACCGGCCATAACCCAAAAAGGAAGGTACCGATTAAAATATCGGGTAACCGAGTGCCTTAATTGTAGCCATCCGTTAGATATGAGCGATAAGTTCTGTCCTAATTGCTCACAGCCCAATAGCACCAAAAAAACTTTCGCTTAAAGACTTTTTCGACGAATTTTTTGTAAGCTTTATTTCTTATGATTCCAAATTGTTAAAAACCCTCTCGGCGTTAATTTTAAGGCTTGTAAGATTACACAGGACTATATCAAAGGAAAAAGAGTATCCTATACCAATACCAATCCTTTCCGCTTTTTGCTCAGCTTGGCTACCATCTACTTTTTGATGATCAACTTTGCGGCAAATTTTCCGGAATGGGATAAGTATGGAGTAAATGAGGAGACCGATCTACTAGATAGTATTACTGGCTTTGACGGCTTGAATATTTCAATAAGCAATGATGGTGAAAAAGCGCGGTTAAAAAAAAACTGGATTCCATTAAAGGTTCAAAGGAAATACAGGACCTACTAAAAAAAATCGGGGATCGAGATTCAATTATCCTAGCGAATCCGATTACATATTTCAAATCGATTGAAAATGCTTCATTCAGCGCCAGATTTTCAAGGAAACAAGAGTTTTCTAATACTATCATTCAAAAAGACACGGCATCAAACTTCGAAGAGGCTAAGGCCGAATATGAATTATCGCACACATTTGAAAACAAGATGGTTTTTACTGTCGTTAGCGGTTATCGGAGAATAAGGCGTCAACCCGGAAGTTTTTTAAGTATGCTGATATCAAAACTACCATTCGCCATATTTTTCTTTCTACCGGTCTTCGCGCTCTTTATTTGGCTGGCGTATATCAGAAAAAAATACAGTTATACCGATCATTTGGTCTTTGGCTTTCATAATACCTCTTTGTTGTTTATCTTGCTCATTATTAGCTATTTGATAGATTCAATTTTTCATGTAGACAGTAATTGGATTTTTTTTTACGATTTTTTCCATTTATCTGTTTCAGGTCATGCGAAAATTCTATAAACAAGGTATATTTAAAACTATTGTTAAATATATCTTTTTAAATGTGATTTTTTTTATATTGGCTTTGTTTTCAACATTAATCCTCTTTGTAGGAAACGTATTTACCTTTTAGAACAAAACAATGATAACACAGGTAACCAAAGGCATCAAAATTTCCGTGAATACTAGTTTTGAAGGCACATTTTTCAAGAACTATAAGATGCACTTTGCTTTCGGCTATACCATTACTATTGAGAATCAAAGTAAAAATTCTGTACAGCTCACATCACGACACTGGAAAATCTATGATGCGCTAAACGAGTTGGAAGTACTTGATGGCGAAGGAGTAATCGGGAAAAAACCCGTTATCAAACCCGACGAATCGTACACCTATACTTCAGGTTGTCTTCTGGCATCGCCTATTGGGGCTATGCGCGGGCACTACAATATGGTGAACTTTAGTTCCACGGAAAAATTTCGAGTGTATGTCCCAACCTTCAAATTTCATGCGCCTTTTGCACTAAATTAAATTCAAGTTCAGATAATCATATTTGTTTAAAAAAAACTTTGCGCTCTTTATGCCTTCCTAGAATGCTTTGGGGCTAAATTTTTTCGAGTTTGATATCATGGAATAATTCCGATTCTTTCAATTGGGTTTTATAGATGTCCACTAAGAGTTTGGGCCAATGGGGCCATTTGCTTTTTAAGCATTAATTAGTTTTTATTCGGAATCCCTTTTAGTACTTTTGTCCATTATTTTTAACCCAAAAAACTCCACAATGGGCAAAGGATTTTTCCAAGTACCGACAGCGATAAACGAACCGATAAAAAGTTACGCTCCCGGGTCTCCCGAACGGGAAGAAGCATTACAACAATATCATAGTTATTTTAAAGGAACAGTTGATGTTCCGCTGTATATAGGAAGCAAAGAAATCAAAACTGGGAACACCAAACCAATGTCACCGCCCCACGACCATAAGCACGTGGTCGGCCAATATCATTTGGCCGAGAAGAAGCACGTGACGGAGGCTATTCAAAATTGCTTAGACTCTCGGGACGCTTGGGCCAATCTGACCTGGGAACAACGTGCCGCCATTTTCTTAAAAGCCGCAGAATTGCTTGCGGGGCCTTATCGCGCCAAAATCAATGCAGCGACTATGATCGCACAATCAAAAACTATTCAACAGGCCGAAATCGATGCGGCCTGCGAATTGATAGACTTCTTGCGATTTAATGTGGAATATATGTCGCAGATTTATGATGAACAACCCGACTCGGCAGAGGGTATTTGGAACCGAGTGGAGTACAGACCCTTAGAAGGTTTTGTCTATGCGATTACCCCGTTCAACTTTACGGCTATTGCAGGAAACCTTCCAGCAAGTGCCGCGATGATGGGCAACGTCGTTGTTTGGAAACCTAGCGATAGTCAGATTTTCTCCGCAAAAGTTATCGTAGACGTTTTCAAAGAAGCCGGGCTTCCCGACGGTGTAATCAATGTGGTATATGGCGATCCCGTAATGATAACCAAAACGGTTTTAGACAGTGCTGATTTTGCAGGTATCCATTTTACTGGATCTACACATGTCTTCAAAGAGCTCTGGAAACAGATAGGCAATAACATCCATAACTATAAAACATATCCAAAAATTGTCGGAGAAACGGGCGGTAAAGATTTTATCGTGGCTCATCCATCCGCAAAACCGCAACAAGTCGCAACCGCTATCGTTCGCGGCGCTTTTGAGTTTCAGGGACAGAAATGCAGTGCCGCATCACGCGTGTATTTACCAGAATCGACATCCAAAGAAATTTTGGATTCCGTCAAAAAAGATTTGAAATCTTTCAATGCCCCAGGTAGCCCGGAAGATATGTCAAATTTTGTAACTGCGGTTATTCATGAGGGCTCCTTTAATAAATTGGCCAAATATATAGATCAGGCCAAAAAAGACAAAAATGCCGAAGTTATTGCCGGTGGCGGTTACGATAAATCAAAAGGCTATTTCATAGAGCCAACTGTAATACTGACCACCGATCCGAAATATACCACAATGGAAACCGAACTATTTGGGCCCGTGGTTACGATTTATGTCTATGAGGACAAAGATTGGTCGAAAACCCTAAAATTAGTCGATGAAACTTCTGAGTATGCATTAACAGGAGCTGTACTTTCTACAGATCGCTATGCGATAGACGAAGCCACAAAAGCGCTTCAAAATTGCGCTGGCAACTTCTATATTAACGACAAGCCTACAGGTGCAGTAGTCGGGCAGCAGCCTTTTGGTGGCGCCAGGGCATCGGGTACAAATGACAAGGCAGGTTCCGCACAAAACCTATTACGTTGGGTCTCCCCTCGGTTGATTAAAGAGACTTTTGTAACCCCTGAAAACTATCGGTATCCGTTTTTAGGTTGAACGTAGTAGTCTCTGTTCAATCGGTGTAAGTTTAAAGTCTAAAACGAATGGAATATCTAATTTAAGATAAGGCTTATTTTGACGATCTGCTAGAAATGGCTTTGGATCTATGGAAAGATTTCCCCAAAAACGAACTAGAAAAAGTTTTGAGAGAAATCGGGGCTTCGGAGCACAAAGTAGTATTCTTCGCTAAGGACCAAGAACTACTGGTCGGCTTTGTATATGTCTCCATACGCCAAGATTATGTTGAAGGCGCCGATACTTCACCAACAGGTTATTTAGAGGGCATCTATGTAAAACCCGACTGCAGTAAAATAGGTGTTGCACATGAACTTTTTGAATTGGGTGAAAAATAGGTGTCTCAAAAAGGTGGTCATCAAATGGGGTCCGACTCTTGGGAATGGAACAAAGCAACGGTCGCCTTTCATCAGAAAATAGGTTTTAAAGAAGAAGACACACTAGTACACTTTATAAAAGATATCGATACTGAAACTTAAAGAAAGACAAAACCTGACGAATACTTTCGGATAAGAATAATTTCAACACGTTTTAGATAATACTAGGTTGGTTTTTAATATCTTGTCGCTGAACATATCATAAATTCACAAACAACTTAAATCTCAAGAAAATGAAAAAAGTAATGGTTGCATTGGTATTCATGGCAGGGGTCATGGGCTATGCACAAGAAAATTTAACACAGAGTACTATTCAAGGTGTTTTAACGGGCAACCAGGGTCAAGTGATTTCCCTGGCGGAAGCTTTTTCTGAAGAACAATATGATTGGCGCCCTACCGAAGGTGTCAATTCTGTCGGCGAGGCGCTTCTTCACATCGCGGGTGCTAATTATTATCTGTCCTCTAAAATGGGCTTTGCCCCTCCAGAAGATGTAGACGTGATGAATCTGGGTAAAATCACTGGAAAAGAAAATATTATTGCGGTTGTGAAAAAATCTAACGAATTCGTGCGTGAAAAAATTATGATGGTCGAAAACGACCAATTGGGGGAAGAGGTCGATTTTGGTTTTGCCAAGATGAACATGCTCGGAGGTCTTTTGTCCATAATGGAGCATAACGGTGAGCACAAAGGCCAATTGATTGCTTATGCGCGCTCAAATGGTGTTACGCCGCCCTGGAGCAAATAATATTTTTTAAAAAGCTTTGAAGGTCCTTCTTGAATTTTTGGGAAAGGGCCTTTTTTGTTTCCCTTAATACCTGTTTAATTGACTTAAGCTCCACCTTGCACTCCGGCCTTTGTTCTGCTAGTCTTGTCAGTATTAAAATCGAAGCTTATTTTTTTATACATTCTTGCACAATATCAATGTAAATTTAACGTTAATTAATTGTAAATTTTTAGTAACTTTAGAATTATAGCTAAAAAAAATAATGACTATGAAAGTACGTAAACACAGCTTCGAAGCTAAAAAAAGAAGGAAATCACTTATTGTGAATATGCACAACTACATGAAAAACTATGCCACGAAATGCAGGTATTCTTTTCACAGAATGTTAAGCATATAGACTAGCCCTTAAATTTTATGGGCAGGTACACCACTTTTTTAGTCTCAAAAAAGTCCTCTTCAAAATAATCGGTCAGATTAGAAATTTCTGCGTTCTTATAGCCCCTTAGTTCTTCGGTTAGGTCGCCTCCTTTAAGATAAAGTATACCGTTTTTTCTATTGTGCAGTGATTCCTTCTTTATTTTTCCTTTGACCCAATAGGTAAATGTTGGCATAGCTGCCACTGCCCTACTTACAATAAAGTCGAATTCCCCTTTTACATCCTCTACTCTAGAATTTTTAGCGGTTACGTTTTCAAGGGCCAGTCCTTCCATCACTTCTTCAACGACCTTAATTTTTTTACCGATAGAATCGACCAATGTAAATTTCACATTAGGGAAAAGTATCGCCAAAGGAATTCCTGGAAAGCCCCCACCCGTGCCAACATCCAATACACTACTACCATCTTTAAATAGCTGTATCTTGGCAATACCTAATGAATGAAGTACATGCCGGAGATATAGTTCATCGATATCCTTTCGGGAAACTACATTTATTTTTTGGTTCCAATCTTTGTATAGCTCTTCCAACAACAGGAATTGTTCGCGCTGAACATCTGATAAATTGGGAAAATATTTAAAAACTATTTCGGCGGTCATGCGTATCTTTGTATTTAGAACTTATATCGAGTTACATGCAAAATTACTATATTCACTAGTCAAAAAGTAGGTGCCTTAATATAAAGAACACTACTTCTAGTATATATATCAAAAGATTGGACCATATGAACCAAAAAAACATACGATTTTCTAGAAAAGACTCCGCTCAATTTTTCCGAACGGTAAATACACGCGTCAACGATTATTTTAAGGAAAACAAACTTAAAAAAACGGGCAACTGGCGACTACATTTAAAGACAGTAGTCATGTTCGCAATGTTCCTTACCCCTTATTTCCTGATTTTGACCTTGGGGCTTCCTAATTGGGCCAATCTTTTGTTGACCATAGTGATGGGCATCGGTATGGCGGGTGTCGGCATGAACGTGATGCACGATGGCAACCATGGCTCGTATTCCAACAAAAAATGGGTGAACAAACTGATGGGGAGCAGTATATACATTTTAGCCGGAAATGTATATAACTGGCAGGTGCAGCACAATGTGCTACACCATACCTATACCAACATTCATGAGCACGATGAAGACATGGAAGCCGGTCGCATTCTTCGCTTCTCAAAGCACACCGAATGGAAGAAACATCATAAATTCCAACATTTTTATTCCGTTTTTCTTTATGGATTATTGACTTTCAACTGGGCAATTACCACCGATTTTCAACAGATGTACCGCTATATGAAGCGCAAGCTTTCTTACGGAAAATTACCGAGTGCTGCTATGAACTGGAGCACTTTGGTCGTCGCCAAAATCCTTTACATAGCCATCTGGATAGTACTCCCGCTTATTTTGATCGATATCGCTTGGTGGAAGATTCTTTTAGGCTTCTTTATCATGCATTACGTAGCCGGTGTTATCTTAAGTGTTGTCTTTCAATTGGCACACATCGTCGACGAGGCAGATACGCCTTTGCCAGATGAAAGCGGAACCATGAAAAATACCTGGGCCATTCACCAATTGTTCACCACCGTGAATTTTGGCACAAAAAACCGTGTCGTCAACTGGTTTACAGGTGGCTTGAACCACCAAGTAGAACACCATATTTTTCCTAATATCAGCCATGTACATTACACAAAAATCTCTAAAATTGTGAAAGAAACGGCAAAGGAATTTAATTTGCCTTACAACGAGTACAAAACTACCCGAAAAGCTATAATTTCACACTTCAAACACTTAAAAGAATTGGGTAAACAGCCCGCCTTACAATTGTAATCGTACTTTTAAAAATTTAAAGTTTTACCATCACCCTTGCCCAAAAAATCGTGGGAAAAGGTGCTTAAAGATGACGCTACTATGACACCATCAATCGCCACCAACGATGAACTTTCTGAACGTATTAAAAGCGTTACCCCTTCGGCTACACTAGAAATGGCTGCCAAGGCACGGGAGCTTCGAGCTGCCGGCAAAGATATTATCGGGCTAAGTCTTGGGGAACCCGATTTCAATACGCCTGACTATATAAAAGATGCCGCGATTCAGGCGGTTAACGACAACTATAATTCGTATACACCGGTAGATGGTTATGTGGAATTGAAAGATGCCATAATAACTAAGTTCAAAAGAGACAACGACCTCAGCTATGAGCGCTCACAAATCATGGTTTCAACGGGAGCTAAACAGGCATTGTATAATGTAGCCCAGGTCATATTGAACAAAGGTGATGAAGTAATTCTACCATGTCCATATTGGGTAAGCTATAGCGATATTGTAAAATTGGCAGACGGGATACCAGTAGAAGTAGCGACCGCTCTCGATTCAGATTTTAAAATGACCGCAGAGCAGCTGGAAGCTGCCATCACACCCAAAACACGTATGCTTTGGTACAGCTCACCTTGTAACCCCAGTGGTTCTATTTATAGTAAAACGGAACTTCGTGCCTTAGCTGATGTATTGCAAAAACACCCTCAGATTATTGTGGTAAGCGATGAAATTTACGAGCATATCAACTATGGCGTAACGGCGCATGCCTCTATGGCTTCTTTCGAAGACATGTATAATCGAACAGTCACCGTAAACGGGGTAGCCAAGGCCTTTGCCATGACTGGCTGGCGTATCGGTTATATCGGCGCACCAAGCTATATCGCACGTGCATGTAACAAGTTACAAGGTCAAGTGACCAGTGGTGCGAACTGTATTGCACAACGAGCCGTGATTACCGCCCTGACCGAATCGCCCGACCGAGTACAATTTATGGTCGATAAATTCAAAGAGCGTAGGCAACTTATTTTAGGCCTGTTGAACAATCTCGACGGCTTTCGCTGTAACGAGCCCCAAGGTGCCTTTTACGTCTACCCTGATGTGACCGCCTATTTCGGAAAAACCCTAAACGGAGTGACCATCAATAACGCCTCCGACTTTTCGATGTATCTATTGGAGCACGCCAATGTGGCCACCGTTACCGGAGATGCCTTTGGCAATGGCAATTGCATACGCATTTCGTATGCCGCCTCGGAAGAGGAAATCCGGGAAGCTATAGCTCGCATTAAAAAGGCACTTAGCTAGAAATCGTTAATTATAATAATTAGTCCTCAAATGTCGCATACTGAAACAAGTTCAGTATGCGACATTTGAGGACTTTTCACTGTACTGATTTAAACTTTTTATTTGGAAACGTTTACTTCGTACTTTTCTGTTTCTATACTTGTAAATATGTACTAAAAAACATTGCACAGTAATCGCCACAAGAAATTACTTGTCCTCATCTACTCTGAAAATTCATGCAAAGTTAGATGCAAACCTAGGCGACTACTAATAGCCTAGACTGTTACGGTGATACTTTTGTGATATCTCTTCACTTATAAAATTTTATCTTTAGCACATACTACTTTTGGAATAACCGAAACCCTCATAATCCTCTGGAAGGTCAATTATTAAAACAATACGATGAACAAAACATTACTTCTGGTAGTCTCCCAAATAGTTCTTATAAGTTGTAGTAGTGACGATGGGCCGGCCGAGCAGCCTGCGGACCCCATTCTTCCGGTAGCGGGTTTTTCAGCGTCGGAGACGGCTATCGAAACAGGGGCATCTATTACATTTTCAGAAGATTCAGAAAATGCTACCAGCTATTCTTGGGCTTTTGAAGGTGGAGAACCCGTTACGGGCACTGACAAAAATCCAGAAATTACTTATAGCGCTTCCGGAACTTTTCAAGTCAGTTTAAAAGTTTCCAACACCGACGGTGAAGACACGGAGACGAAAGCCGATTAAATCACGGTAACGGATGTAGTTACTAGCGCTCCTCCTACGGCCGAATTTTCCGCATCCGCCACGACGGTCGAAACGGACCAGTCCATAGTATTTACTGATACCAGCACCGATAATCCAACTTCGTGGGCTTGGGAATTCGAAGGGGGAGACCCAGCTACGAGTACGGATCAAAATCCCTCCGTAACATATGCAACTGCTGGGACTTATAATGTAACACTTACCGCCACCAACGCGGATGGCGATGACGTCGAGACAAAGCTCGCTTATATTACCGCATCTGAAGCTGCAATTGCACCCGAGGCGGAATTTACTGCTTCTGCAACCACTATAACGAGTGGTCAGCAGATTACCTTTACCGATTCAAGTACCAATAATCCTACTTCATGGTCTTGGGAATTTGAGGGAGGAGATCCTTCAACGAGCGCGGAACAGAATCCCGTCATAAGCTATCCCAATTTTGGAAGCTATGAAGTAACGCTGACCGCTACTAACGCTGCCGGGTCGCTACCGAAGTAAAATCAGCATACATCATTGTAGAACAGCAGATAGCTTCTTACACCGTTACTTTTGCAAGCAATTGGAACAGTACCAACCACCCAACGGACTTCCCTTCGGCGACGGATCATTTTTCATCGGCAACAGGTATGGTGCACAAACCCGGTATAACCTTTTTTAAGAACGGGGAATTGGCCAGTCAAGGTGTTGAAATCATGGCGGAGTCCGGAGGCGTGGGCGCTCTGAACGACGAAATCAATGTGATTGTAAGTGCTGGTGAGGCTATGAGCCGTATCAATGGAGGCGGACTACCACACGGAACCGCCGAAAAAACATTTACAATAGAAGTAACGGAAGTGTTTTCATTGGTTACTTTGGTTAGTATGATTGCTCCGAGTCCCGATTGGTTCGTGGCCCTAGAAGATGTAAACCTATTCAATGGAGGCGAATTTGTTGAAAATACCACGGTAGAAGCAATTTCATATGATGCGGGAACGGATAGCGGTACGACCTATAGCTCTCCTCCAACTCTGATAGCAATGAAAATATCTTTTTGATAAGCGATGCACCCTTAGGCAATGGATCTACAGTCCATCCACCCGTGGCCTTCTTTACTTTTGTAAAGAATTAGAGAACATTCGGTTTTCCCGTATAAACCGTTACTAAGTTACGTTCGTTTCCAAAAATAGGGTGTCAACAAAATCAATACGGTAAAGAGTTCTAATCTTCCGGCGAGCATCAAAAAACCACACCACCGGGCAGGCCGTTAAAATTACTTAGCGGATACAGGCTACCAAAAGCAGGCCCCACATTGCCCAGCGAAGATGCAGCACCTCCAATTGCCGTTACAAAGTCCATACCCATGGCGCCGAGCACCAAAGCTCCAATAATGAACAACAACATATAGAGTACAAAAAAAGCAATGATGTTGTACACAATGTGCTCTTTTACAGTCTTGCCGTTGTAGCGAACAGGAATAATCGCACTAGGGTGTAGTGTACGTTTAAATTCCAGCAACCCATTTTTTATAATCAATACATGACGCATCACTTTGATACCCCCCGAAGTAGAACCTGCCGAACCTCCCATAAACATTAGACCAAAAAAGAAAATGGTCAAAAAGGGTGTCCAACTGGTAAAGTCGGCCGTAACGAATCCCGTGGTGGTTACCACGGAAATCACTTGAAACAATGTATGTCTGAAGGAACTTTCTGCATCACCAAAAACTTTGGGATGGTATTCCGTAACGGGCACATCGGCCTTAAAGTGAACGACCAATGCCGCTATGATAACGAACAACGCTATCAAACCCGCATAGAATTTGAACTCTTCGTCTTTGATGACACGTTGTACCTTTCCCTTAAAAGCAAAATAACTGAGTACAAAGTTGGCGCCTGCCAAAAACATGAATAGAATAACAATGTATTGAATCAAAGGCTGATCGTTCCAGTAGGCCATGCTGAGGTTCTTAGTGGAAAAACCCCCAGTTGAAAGAGTAGCCAAGGAGTGGTTTATGGCGTCGAAAAAGTTCATTCCTGCCAATTTCAGCAACAAGGTTTCGGCCAAAGTATACCCAAAATAGATGAGCCAAAGGCGTTTTGCGGTATCCGTAATCCTAGGGTGCAGTTTGTCGGTATTGGGGCCGGGCGCTTCAGCAGCGAACAACTGCATGCCCCCGATACCAAGCAATGGCAGGATGGCAATAGCCAAAACGATGATACCCATACCACCTATCCAATGGGTAAGGCTACGCCAAAAAAGTACACCTTCGGGCAAGGCTTCGATGTCATCTAAAATCGATGCTCCTGTAGTAGTATAACCCGAAATGGTTTCAAAAAAGGCGTTGGTAATACCGGGGATGGCACCTGAGAACAGATATGGCAACATACCTGAAAATGACATCACCAGCCAACCGAACGTAACGATAATATACCCCTCTTTTCGCTTGACCTCCTTTTTATGGCCCCGCGTGGTGAACATGGCGAACGTACCCACAAACATGGTGGCGATAGCGGCGAGGGCAATACTCAAGGTTACCCCATCGGAATAGATACCGCTTACCAAGGTTGCCAAGAGCATAAAGCCACCATTGCAAAGCAATAGCAGCCCCATGATATGAAATATTATTTTGGAATTAAGACGCATTAATTACAATCTTGATTGAAACAAAGCTGATGGTAAGTTTTTTTTCTGACATTTCAGAACTACAGATTTCATCTTTAAAAAAGTTAATTGTTATGGGTTAAAGATTAACCGTAATAAATTTACATTTAACGATTAACATGTAACCAAACAACCTTATCTCCTAATTTATATTATGATTGCCTGAGATTTAGTTTAGCTACAAAAACAATCGTTCAATCTTTGGGATAGCCTCGGGCAAACAGCATACCACTACCCTATCACCTGCTTTTATTTCAAATCCACCCAAAGCGATAATACCTTTTCCATCACGAATGACGCCACCAATGGTAGCCGCTCTCGGAAAATCGAGTTCTCGTATAACATTTCCGGTTACCCTTGAATCAAGTTTGACCACAAACTCAAGAATTTCGGCGTTAAGGTTGTTCAAACGCATCAAAGCCACCACCTCTCCTTTTCGAATATGTCTGAAAATATTATTGGCCGCTAATAGTTTTTTATTAATTAGGGTATCTATGCCAATAGAGTGTGAGAGGTGAAAATAATCCATATTCTCGACAAGGGCAATGGTCTTTTTTATATGCTTGGATTTTGCCACCAGACAAGACATAATATTGGTCTCGGAGTTTCCGGTAACGGCGATAAAGGCATCCATAGATTCTAGGCTTTCCTCCTCCAACAGTTCTACATTTCTTCCGTCACCATTTATTACCAAAGCGTTCGGCAGATCATCGGCAAGGTCAAAGGCTTTTTCTTTATCCTTCTCGATCAATTTCACGTTAAACTTATTCATACAAAGATCGCGGGCCGTTTTAAAACCCACTTTACTCCCACCCAAAATCATTACGTTCTTGATTTCCTCTTTCTTCTTTCCGGTAAGCTTGTAAAGTTCATCGACACCTTCTTTGGTGGTTATGAAATAAAGTTGATCACCATCCTTAAAAACGGTGTCCCCACGTGGTATTACGGTGTACTGTGTTCCTTTTCGCTGTAGGGCGATCGGCATAAAATGAAGTTCTGGAAATATTTTTGCGGCTTCTTTTACCATTTTTCCTACAAAAGGTGCAGTGGTCGGCAAAGAAACACCTATCATAATCAATTTACCTTCTTCGAATTCGTAGGTATCGTTAAAAGCTGACTTGTTCAACAACAACTGAATTTCAGTGGCTGCCAATTCTTCAGGTGAAATCAATTCATCGATGCCCAACTCCGAAAAGCGCAAGTTCTCCTTATCCTCAATGAACTCCGTGTTCGATATTCTTGCAATGGTACGTTTACTGCCCAATTGTTTGGCTAACATGCAAAGGGTAATATTTGTGGTTTCGGAGGAAGTAACCCCGATGACCAAATCAGAATCTTGTACCCGTGCATCTTTCAGCACTGCTATAGAAGTGGCATCGCCGCGTAAAACCCTAATGTCAAGATGGGAATCCGCATAGGCGAGACTTTCTTTTTTGGTATCTATTAGGGTGATGTCCTGCGATTCGTAAGACAGTAATTTTGCCAAGTGAAAACCGACTTCACCGGCACCCGCAATTAAAATTTTCATCTAGTAGCAACTTTATATGGATCTGCAGCTATTAAAAACCCTATTGAATATAAAAATCGATAGGCAGTTCATATTTTGCGATACAAAATTACACATTTAATCGGTTGACGATTTTAAAATACCATATAAATACGTTAGTTACGCCAAGCTGAATTCGTCAGAATGCCTAAACGTTTACTTGACGTGATATCGTATCTTTGCGCCAAAAATTACCCAGCTATGGCCAAAAAGGTGCTTCCCTATAAAGATTCCGACCTCGGAAAGAAAGCCCAAATAACCCAAATGTTCGATAACATATCGGGCGATTACGACAATCTTAACCGGGTCATTTCATTTGGCATCGATGTGAAATGGAGACAACGCGTGGTGAACATTCTTAAAGCGAAAAAGCCAAAGACAATTCTCGACATTGCCACAGGAACAGGAGATCTGGCTATAAATCTTGTAAAGACCGGGGCAGATCGTATTGTAGGGCTAGATATCTCCCCAGGTATGCTTGAAGTAGGAAAGAAGAAGGTTACCCAGAAAAATCTGAACGACACTATTGAAATGGTCGTCGGCGATAGCGAAAATTTGCCCTTTGAGGACAATAGCTTTGATGCAGTGACCGTGGCCTTCGGGGTTCGCAATTTCGAAACTTTGGAAAAAGGCCTCGCAGAAATCTATCGAGTACTATCGCCAAAAGGCACCTTTGTGGTATTGGAGACTTCTGTACCTGCCAAGACGCCCTATAAACAAGGGTATCATATGTACACTACATATATGCTTCCTGCCATCGGGAGGCTTTTTTCAAAAGACAGGTCTGCATATACCTATTTGAGCGAATCGGCATCGGTTTTCCCCCATGGGGAGATCTTCAACAATATTTTACGTAAAATCGGGTTTATAGAGGTAGAGAACAAACCCCAGACATTCGGGGTCGCATCGATTTATGTTGCCACAAAATGATCGTACGGCTCAAGAAGACCTAATTAAACATAGCGGTTCGTCGTTATCTTCAGGGAAAAGATCCACGGCCGGAATAATTTTTTTTGAATGAAAAGATTCTTTTTGCTTTTGGGAGGTATTATATTCCTATCCCTACCAGCGAATGCCCAGTTTAACTCCAACCCCATCCTCAACATAGAGAATAAGGATAAAAAGTTTCTTAACTACGGTTACTTTCTTGGTTTCAATAGATACGGTTTCAAGTTCGATTACAAAAACGACAAGGGCAATCAGGGCACCGATATACAGTTACTCAAGTCGACCGGCTTCAATGTCGGCCTCATTGGAGAAATGCGGATCAACGAGTTTTTGGATGTACGCTTCGAACCTGGTCTTTATTACAATGCACGGACTTTAGGCTTTCCAGGATTTACAGATACCGAGGAAGGGGAAAGAAATGCTATACGAGAAGTAAAATCGACCTATATCAACTTTCCTTTACTACTAAAAATAAGTACCCGTCGTTACGGCAACTTCAAGCCGTTTTTGGTCGCCGGGCCCTCTGCCTCTCTTAATTTAGGAAGTAACGAGGCAAGCCTTGACGATAACAGTAGCGGCACCTTTCGTATGAAAAAATGGACCTACAACTATGAGCTTGGTTTCGGTATCGACTTTTATTTAGAGTATTTCAAGTTTACACCTTCCATACGCGGTGTATTTGGGCTCACCGATGAACTTGTGCGCGACAACGACCCGAATAGTCCGTGGACAGGCAACATCGAAAAGATGAGCACTCGGGGTCTATTCGTCAATTTTACGTTTGAGTAGTCGACAACGATTATTTCAGTAACAGTTTTGAAAATAGGAAGTGTTAAAATAGGAAAAGGTCTTAGGAAGATACAAGACCTTAAATTTTTTATTTTGTCACTACCGACCCCGTCAAAACAACTTCTTATTTTGAGACTGAACCTGCACCTGAACGTTTTTAACTCCTTCGTATCTCATTCAAGAGAATAGCACTTGCCGTAGCTACGTTTAAACTTTCTGTAATCTCTATTCCAAATTGTGGAATGCTTATTTTTTGGGAGACGAATGCCTTAACCTCCTCAGAGATACCTTTAGCCTCGTTGCCCATAACCAAGATTCCTGTGTTTGGCAATTTAGCATCGTACACGGTTTCGCCTTCCATAAAAGCGCCGTAGACCGGTACATTCACTTCGCTTAAAAAATCCGCAAGCTTGGTATAGCCAACATTCACCCGTGAAATAGACCCCATAGTGGCCTGTAAGGTTTTCGGGTTGTAACGGTCGACCGTATTCGACGAGCAGACCAAATGCCTGATACCGAACCAATCGCATAAGCGGATTATCGCACCAAGATTACCAGGGTCTCGGACATCATCAAGTACCACTATCCAATCTTCAAAATCGATTTTCTTTACAATCGGAATTTTGAAAACTCCAAGAACTTTATTCGGCGTCGCAAGTGCGCTTATTTTTTTCAGTTCAGACTCGGAGACCAATTCTAACTTTTCTTCTGTAACAGCAATAACTTCTTGCTCGGTAGCAAAAACGGTTTGGACTTCAAAATCGGAGGTCAACAACTCATTTACGGTCTTGAGCCCCTCAACGAAAAATAACCCGTGTTGATTACGGTACTTTTTTTGATGTAAACTCCTTATAAGTTTTATTTTATTTTTTGCAATCATAGAAATAGTGAACTCATTTAAACCTTGTTTCTTTTCTGAAGGGCGGCAGGCTGACACTATGCAAATATCACATTTTGCAAGTACACTTCAACATTAGATAGGCGGTTTACTTATTTTTGACTAGCCCGATAGTTATCGAGGACCGTTATGGCAGTAAAAAATGAATTCAGCTCGGTACAACCTCACCGAACGGTATGGATGGGAAGCCAAAAATTTTCGGTTCCAAATAAAAAGTTTTAAATGAATTCAATGTATTTTTGATGGCTATGGGCATATCGTTACGCTTTACCAAGACCTCAGCTACAATAAGCCTATTATTTCTAGCGGTGATCCTTAACTCGTGTAATACGTTAAAAAGGGTTGATGAAGACGAACTTTTACTCAAAGAAAATACAATTTACACAGATGGTGAAGAAATAAGGGATGGAGCAATAGAAAGCCTCATCGTACAAGAGCCCAACAAGACACTCCTAGGCTATCCGCTTCGTTTGAACCTCTATAACATGGCGAAGAAAAATCCTGATTCGTCATACCAAGATTGGCTGTACCGAAAAGAAAAACGCGAGCAGCGTCTGATTAATCTGCTTTCAAAAAAACAGGTCGACCGATTGGGTAAATCTTTTTTGGTAAGTGGCCTAAGCGAATGGCTTAAAAAAATCGGGGAAGCACCGGCAGTTCTAGATACTACGGACACAAGGCGCACACTTGAGAGATTAAGTGCCTATTATGGCAGCAAAGGGTATTTTAACAACAATACGACCTACCAAATAGATACCCTCAAGAAGAAACGTGTCGCGCTTGATTACAAAGTCGATTTAGGCAAAGCTTTCATGATCGATTCGGTATCACGAAAAATAGCTTCGAAGGCCATAGATTCTATTTACCAAATTAACACCGAAGAGTCGTTCGTAAAAGAAGGCAATCAGTTCGATCTTGCCCAGTTTGCTATTGAACGTGAGCGATTGAGTATAATTTTTAGAAATTCTGGAGTTTATAATTTTCAGGAAAGCTCAATTTCTTATGATATTGCGACCGATACCACAAAACTTGCCGATGACCAGAAAATGAACATCGAACTCAATATCGATAATTTCAAAAGGCGAGGTGACAGTGCCGTTACTACCACTGAGTACAAAGTATATAAATTTGACAAAATCAATATTTATACCGACTATTTATATGACGAACATGATAGTGAGCAGAAATTTATTCGCTACGGCGACTACACCATATTTTACCATAATAAGCTAAGGTTTAAACCTAAAACCTTAGCCAACGCCGTATTTTTTGAAAAGGATAGTATTTACCGTGATATTGACCGTGCACGTACGTATCGACAGATTACCAACTTGGGGGTTTTCAAATATCCGACGATTACCTCTGTACCGAACGACGAACAAAGTGCTCTTGATGCTAATATTTATTTAGCGGCCCGCCGTAAATACTCACTGGGTATGTCGTTTGAGGTCATAAGATCTAATATTCAGCAGCTCGGCTTGACCCTTAGCCCTTCACTTCAAGCAAGAAACCTTTTTGGAGGGGCTGAAAATTTAAGTTTGGCGGGCCGACTGAGCCTAGGTGCGTCGAACGACCCCAGTATTACCGACAACCGCTTTTTCAACATACAGGAATACGGTGCAGATATCAATCTTGATATCCCCAGAATTTGGCTGCCATTTTTCACTACCAATACCTTGATCCCGAGTTACACATTACCCAGAACCCGTATTTCATTAGGTACCAGTTTTCAAAAGAACATAGGGTTAGACAAACAGGTGTTCAATAACATTTTGGGCTATAAATGGGTTCCCTCTGATTATATAAAACATAACGTTGAACTGTTGAACATACAGTTTGTGCGCAATCTTAATATTGACCGTTTCTTTAACGTCTATCAAAACTCTTATAATCAATTAGACAATGTTGCAGTCAACTACCAAGACGATCCTTTACTAGCAGATTTTTTTGAGATTCCGGAAGGATCGGATGACCCGCAGCTCATCATTCCGTTCGGAACTACAGGATTCACAAATACCGTTTTGAACAATGAGATTACTACGAGCAGCGAAGATTTTCAAACGGTAAGCAGTATAGAAGAAAGAAGGGTCAGGCTCACAGAAAACAACCTTATCTTCGCCACCAACTACACGCTAAATTTGACTAATCGTCGAAGTATTACCGACAACAAATTTTTTCAATTTCGCTTTAAGATAGAAGGTGCTGGAAATTTACTATCTGGATTATCGGCGATTATCCCTTTTGATGAAAATGAAAACGGAGACCGATTGGTGTTTGGTGTTCCGTTTAGCCAATATATCAAAACCGAATTTGATTACGTGAAGTATTGGAGCGTGTCGCGTAACGAAGTATTGGCCTTACGCACCTTTTTCGGAATTGCGATACCGTATGGTAATTCGAACAATATTCCATTTGTTCGTAGTTATTTTGCAGGAGGCGCCAACGATATCAGGGCTTGGTCGCCCTATTCTTTGGGTCCGGGTAGCACCAATGCCATAGACGATTTTAACGAAGCGAATTTAAAAATTGGTTTGTATCTAGAATATCGCTTTCCGTTTATCGGCAATTTAAAGGGTGCACTTTTTGCAGATGCAGGAAATATCTGGAACGTTTTCGACAATGTAGAAGACCCGGCAGCGACTTTTACAGGACTGAGTTCACTGCAAGACATTGCATTGGGAACAGGATTCGGGCTACGCTATGATTTTACCTATTTTGTACTTCGGGCCGATATGGGCTTCAAGACCTACAACCCTGCTGAAGAAATCTCAAAACGATGGTTCAGAGATTATAATTTTGCCAACTCTGTATTAAACATTGGTATCAACTATCCTTTTTAGTACTTTACATTGGTACTAAATTTAAAATTTAAAACGCCTGCAATGTGAAATTCTTCCTTCGTTTCATTTTAGTTTTCAGTTGTACATTTTCAGTTGCTCAATCTTCATTGATAGAGCGATTACATTTGATGCAAAAAAATCCTCGATTGAAAGAAAAGGTCTACGTTCATACCAATAAAACCTCCTATTTTCCTGATGATATCATTTGGTTCAAGGCCTATGTTGGCGATAGCACCAATCTGCCGTCGGTACAAACCCAGATTTTAGAGGTCAGGCTATTCGATGGTGAAGGCACCCAACTATTTGATAGAACAGTAGCCATAACAGGAGGTACAGGTTCCGGACAAATCGAACTGAACGATGCTATTGCCCCCGGTATCTATTACCTTCAGGCCCGCACGAACTACATGCGCAATTTTGGGGAAGAATATCAGTACCTGCAAGAAATTACAATTCTGGGAAAAATACCGCCCAACATATCCGTAGAAGAGCACGAGAAGTACGATGTACAATTACTTCCTGAAAGTGGTAATCTCATTGAAGATAGTGAGAACAATCTTGGTATTAAAGCCATGCTAAACAGTCGAAGTATTGATTTTCAAGGAGTTATTATCAATGAAAAAGGCGAAACCATTACCACTTTTCAAAGTGAACATGAAGGCATGGGGAGGTGTAGCTTTCTATACAAAAAAGGGGAAACCTATAGGGCAAAAATTAAGGTTCAAGATACACTTATCGAAAAAATTGTACCCGCTGCATTAACGAAAGGAGTCTCGCTGAGTGTAGACAATTCAGATGAAGATAACCTGAAGGTATACTTAAAAACAAATGAAGCCACTTTCTATAATCAAGTCTATTCTAATTATACTTTGTTGTATCATCAAGACCGTCAACTCTTCGAACTAGTTTCTGTAGCGCGACTTGATTCGCTTACCGGATTAGTAGAAACCAAAAAGGATATTTTCTTAGATGGCGTGCATACGGTAACCCTCTTCGCAGATGATCGACCAATAGCGCAGCGAAAATTCTATATTGAGACCGACCAAAAAAAATCGTTTGTTTCTCTAGAGAAATCTAAAATCGACAGTGACTCAATTACATACCGTCTTTT
>RCNB010000278.1_pt1 | contig 35578 bp, 36 predicted proteins | sample 2041321 | NCBI WGS metagenome assembly RCNB01 (sample SAMN09708232, study PRJNA481090) | Marine sediment metagenome, whole genome shotgun sequencing project.
TCTTTGGTTTAGTGGTGGTTTTAGCTTTTGGTTTAGCGGTAGTTTTTGGTTTAGCGGTAGTTTTTGGTTTAGCGGTAGTTTTTGGTTTAGCGGCTGTCTTTGGTTTGACAATTTTATTCTTTTTAGTACGACTTGCTAATTCTGACTTCATTGTTCCAGCAGCAAATTCGTCATTAATTGCTTTGACGGTTGCTTTAAAGTATGTAGGAACACTTTCTGGTTTTGCTGATCTTTTCTTGTAATCTGCAAATTGAATGTCATATTGTTTAGCATTGTCTTTCTTCAACTTAGCTGCATAATCTGCAATATGTTTGCCTGTATAACGATCTTCAGATGGGAACACTTCAGGATCATGAGGTATTTTCAAACCTGCTTTAACTGCTCCACAGAGCATAGCGGAAACTCGTGTATTTTTTCTGCAAGTATTTATACCCACATCCAAAATTGCTTCTTTATACCCTAAGGATAAAGCATATTTTGCTGCTAAATAACCTGTCAAGTATGAAGATGGGAGATTTCCAGTTGCTCCTTTCCAACCGTATTTATTCAGATGCTGAGAGCTAGCATCAATAACAGTTACATCACCAATGACTTGTGCTTTGATTAAACTAACACGTTCATGTTTGTTAGATCGTCTAACAACTAATCTTGGGATTTTGGAACGGAGTAAACGTGATCTTCGATGGAAATTGGTTTTTCCTTCGCGTCTTCTCCTGAAGGGAACGTGATAATTTGCATTTCTAGCCATTTTTATTCGTTACTCCTTTGAACTTTTGTTGATCTTGCCAAGCGAAGCTCTCGCATTACGGCATCGACCTCAGGAAGTTTTCTCTTCGACATTCTGTTATCTTGAATATACATTCTGAGGTAATTAGCTGAACGAAACATACCACCTTTAGCTCTTAAGTATAATAATCGATAAGTTGCTTTATCGATGTAATTTTTATCTCTGAGAGCTTTGAGATAGGCACGTTGTTTTCTAATTCGGTAAATCCAATCTCGTCTTAAGTCTGATCGAGCTTTTTTAGTTCCTTTACGACTACCATGACCTCTTCTTTGGCCTTTGATTCTCTTAATGTGAAGTTCTTTAGCTCGTAAACGACTTATTCCTTGAATTTTTCTAGCTTTAATAGCACCACTATGAATCAAAGCTCGTATATCTCTTCTAGTAAGTGCCATTTGAACATCGTCTGCTGCATCTGGATCAATGTAAACTCTATTTACACCAATACCAAGAATATCAGCGGCAATGCTTCTTTGTGATTTTAAGTCAGTCATTATTTTCTAACCTCATTATTTCTTCTTACTAGTGGTTGCTGTTTTCTTCTTAGTGTCAGCAGCCTTCTTACTAGAAGTTGTTATCTTCTTAGTGGTTGTAGAACTTGCTTTCTTTGTGGTAGTTGTCTTTGGTTTAGCGGTGGTTTTAGCTTTTGGTTTAGTGGTTTTTCTTGCTTTTGTACCGGTTTTTAATTCGGACTCAAGTTGTTCAAGTTCTTCAATTTCCTTATCTGTTAAACCAGTTGATGGTTTCTTCTTACGAGGTTTCTTTGCTTTGGATTTGGATTTCTTTTTATCATCCTCATCATCAAGCAAGAACTCTTCTGAAATATCAGATAAAGTTGCGAATGATAGTGCTTCGTCTGGTCTATTAATGATCTTAATGTCTAACTCATCAGCTCTGTTTGTGATCAATACTTTCTTTTTCACACCAACAGTTGATGCGATACGAGCAACCTGAACTTTATTATCCAATTGTTCTAGCTCTTTGACATTGTTAACTAATACATCTTCCATACCATTTGATGTTAAGCCTCTTACGGCTTTTGGACCACGATATCCAATACGAACAATTTTTGGTATGCCTCTTTTGTGATGTCTCATGGAATTATCAATTCCAACAGGTTTTCGCCAGCTTTTACTTAAGCGTTTGTAACGCCAGCTTTCCTGTCGTCTGAATTTTGGTCGAGCTTTATTCATTTTTGCTCGTTCTCTAAGTAATCGTTTATCGACTGTCATTTTCTTAGCTCCTATTCAATACCAATTCCATGTTCTTTTAGCCAGATACCATCCATGAACCGTCTGGGATCTTTGTGTTCTTTTCCTCGAAGTTTACATACTTCTTGGATGTTGGCTGAAGTTTGGCCTACATGTTCTTTATTTATTCCAGTAATGATTACATCATCACCTTCAACTCTAACCTTAACATCGTCACCAAAAATTTGGGCTTTTCTCGGATTTCTCTGCCCATAGAGATTTTTGATTTCGACCATTTTTGGTTTAATATCTACTGTAATTGGAAAATGAGAGTACACAATTGTGAGCCTATAAGTGTAACCTTGAGTTACTCCAATAATCATATTTCTAATATGTGCTTCAATAGTGCCTAGCATTGCTAATTCTCGTTTCCTTGGAAATGCTACAGAGAGATTAATTTTATTTTTGGATAGAGCGAGTTTTACTGGTTCACCAGTGAAGTCTCTTTCTAAGTTGCCTTTAGGACCATTGACTTTTACAGCCATGTTTTTTAATTCTAAAGTAACTCCTTCTGGAGCTTCGACCGTTTTTTCAACAAATACTGCTTTTGGCATTTCTTAACACGTCCTAATTCAGTAGACATAAGCTAGGAGTCTTCCTCCTATACCTAATGCTTTTGCATCTTCGTGGCTCATCACACCTTTTGGTGTGGAGACGATGAGAATTCCGATATCTCTTGCTGGAAGGAATTTTTCTTCCCAAGATTCGAATTCTTTGTGCTTTACTGGAAAGCGAGGTTTGATAACTGCGCATTTATTGATTCTACCTAATAATTGTACTTTGAAGATTCCTGCACGATCATCATCGACGAATTCAAATTCGCCGATATAACCTTTAGCCATCATAACTTTGACCACGGATGATATCAATTTTGATGCTGGTTTCAGGTAAACTTCACGCTTACCTAATTTCTCTGCATTTTGAATATTATTCATTGCATTTGCGAGTGTATCTAATAGTGGCATCTTTCATTTCACCGTTCCTATAATCGAACAGAGGAATTATCCTCCGTGACCTCCATATCTTTTGAAGCCAATAGTTTTAGCAACTTCTCTGAAGCATCTTCGACAAAGATTTAAGCTGTGTCTTCTGATTAATCCTTCATGTGAATTACATCGTGAACATCTGCGAGAACCTTTCCCGAATTTGACATCTTTTGGTTTTGTTCCTGATCCTTTAGCCATTTTTTCGTCACCTATTCTACAGTAATTCCTAGCTCCTCTTGTGCGAAAACAATCGCTTCTTGCTTGGATATCCTATGCCTCATAGGAATCTTTCTTGGACTTCGGAATCGTCTCTTCACTCGATAGCCAGGACGTTCTAATCGTATATTAACATCAAGACCTATCACTCCAAGATTTGGATCGTATCTTGTGCCAGGGATATCGATGTGTTCTCGAATTCCAAACCCGAAATTACCTTCGTTATCAAAAGCTCGATTTGAGATCTTATTATCGCGAACATCAAATAATCGTGGAATTAATTCCAAAATCTCTTTTTGATCTCGAACTGTTATCATTGCACCAATTGGTTCGCCTTCTCGGATACCAAATTCTCTAAAGGTTTTTTTTGCTTTTGTTTCAGCTGATTTCATTTTACCAATCGATTCGATGATTTTCTTAACTCTTTCAAGTGCTTCACCTGATGCACCAACGTTACTATGGATGATTAAAGTGGCAACTTTTGGTTTGCGCATTGTATGCTCTTTCCAATCTTTAATGTAGTCGTCTTTAGTCAATGACATTAGTTTTCAGCTCCCTTTGTTTTTTGCCACCATGGGCCTTTTTCACCAATTACGAATATGTATTCGGGTGTGGTCTGAACCTCTGTACCATCTTCGGGTACAAGAGTCACTGTTGAAGCTCTTGGACCAAAACGCCATTGGAATTCCTTAATGGAACCATGTTTTCCGACGTTTTTTCCTGCTGTTATTATTGCGTACATTCCTTCTTTGAATGGAAAATGAGTCACAATAGCTTGTGATGGAAGTTTGATTTCAATGGAATCTTTGGTGTTATACTTTGTTGCACTATCGTCACTTTTTGGTAAATTGATATTTCTACCATCATGAAGGTTTAATTGAGTAATTCCATCTTTGATTGTTGTCTTGTTCATGATTTGACATAATTTTGTTAGTGTTGCACTTTTCTTCATTTCAAAAGGTAACATAAGATGTTTATCATGAGGAAGGATTCGGTATTTTTTGTTAATTTCTCCGATGTCGATTACATCCATTAATCCTACTGGATGTTTTGGATTGGTAACGACTCTTCCATCAATCTTGACTAATTTTTTATTCAAGATAATCTTCATTTCTCGAGCTGTTTCAGCTATATGAAGAACATCTCGTAAGAGAATACCTAATGGAATACATTTATTCCTGCTATGAGGACCTGGATCTGCTCTAAAAGCGAATTTGTGCTTCTTTCGAGGGATTGTCCAATTCCTTGGAGAGGCTATCCTCTTTTGATGTTTTGAACCACCGGTTTTAGTCATATTCTTCACATTCCTTCTATTTAGCCAGTTCCTCCTCTGTTACTGGAACTGTTCTTCGATCGACAATTGCTTTTCTGCGTTTGTCTTTCATGTTCTTAAGTTTAATAATCTCGCAATTACAAGCTTGAACTGGGAAGTTTTGTGCGGAACCATCTGATTTCTCAAAGGTTACACCTTCGATGGTTAACTTCATACTTTTATAACCAACAGCAGATACTTCTCCTTCAATTCCTCTAAAGGAACCTCTAAGGATTCTAACTGTATCGCCTTTTCTCACAACTAACTTCTTTACACCTTCAACCTCAGCTAATGCTGGAGCTAGTGAAGCAGTTAATTTCTTCCTTCTTTTATGTAGAGGAGCAATATACATCTGCTTTCTTACTTTTGAAGGTTGTTTGGATAAGCTTTTATTTTTCTTCATTCGTTTCATTCTCCTTTACACAATAGTGCTTGCTGCATGAGCAACTCTTGGCCATCTTTCAGCAGCTTCTTTTGCTACTGGGCCACGAATTTCACTTCCTCTTGGACTTCCTTCTGGACTAGCAATCACTGCTGCATTGTCTTCGAATTGGACCCAGAGGCCGTTTGGTCGTCGGTACAATTTTCTCTGTCGGATAACAATTGCAGGGAGCACTTGTCGTCTCATTTGAGGTGTACCTTTCTTCACTGATACAATAACCATGTCACCAACAGAAGCGGTTGGATATCGGTTAAGGCGACCTTTGAAACCTTTAACAGCAATTATCTGAATTACTTTAGCACCAGTGTTATCAGCACAAGTTAAACGTGTACCAACGCTAACACCTTTGCTTAGTTTCGGTAATGAGGTACCTGTTACTTTTCTTCTCGACATCTTTTTTCATTCTCCTGTAAGTATTTATTCTTGGATAGCCTCCACAGGGGTTTCTTTTGCAATTACTACAAAGGAAACAGTTTTACTGAGAGGTCTACATTCCATGATCGTTACTTTATCGCCTTCTCTGGCATCAATACATGGAGGATTATGAGCACTAATGGTTGTATGTTTTCGTTCATATCTCTTGTACTTCTTAACGAAGGATAGGAAATCTTTACGAATAACAATAGTTTTTTGCATTTTGTGACTCATAACAGTCCCATTTATGATTCTCCCTCGTATTCTGAGAGTGCCATGGAAAGGACAGTTTATATCATTACAAATTTGTTCAGGTTCTGGAACATCTACGCCAATATATCTTGACATTTTTCTTTACCACCTTTTACGCATTATATTTTTTATTCTGTTTTCTGTTTTTTTGTTAAGTAAGCTTCCATCTACATCCACCAATTCACCGGTTGGTAATTTGAATCTGAAGTGGCAATCTTTTTTAGGAATCATAACTCGTTGAACTTCTTCGGTTGTTTTTTGTTGAGTGATGATCAACATATTTTTTGATTCATCAACAACTTCACCTTGAAGACCAATCATTTGATGATCCGGAGATGCTATTACTTCTACATTCAAACCTATCAACTCGTGCATGTGTATATTGTTGGGCGTAATTGGATTATTCACGCTCACCATTCTCTTTCATAATAGTCAAAATTCTTGCAATAGTTTTTTTGACTTGTTTAACTTGACTTGGTTTTTCTAATGATCCACCAGTAGAAACTCCTGCTCTTAAGAAAGCAAGTTCTTTGTGCATTTTCTTAAGTTGGGTAGTTCTTTGATCGGGAGTCATATATCGAATTTCTCGCATTTTTAGTATAGCCATGTTTCAAAATTCCTCCTTACTTTTTCTTCTCCTTATCAGCTTTAGTTTTTTTGTCTGCAGCTTTCTTTGTTGTTGCTTTCTTTGCTGACTCTTTTTTGGCATCAGCTTTTTTAGCAGGTTCCTTTTTGGCAGTAGCTTTCTTTGCGGTTTCTTTCTTAGCTGTTGTTTTCTTAGCAGGCTCTTCTTTCTTGGTTGTCTTCTTCTTGGCTGGTTCAGCTTTCTTTGTAGTCTTCTTTGTTGCGGGTTTTGCTGGTTCTACTTTCTTTGTTGTAGTTTTCTTAGCTGGTTCTTTCTTGGTTGTCTTCTTTGCTGGAGCCTTTTTAGCAGCTGCTTTCTCCTTTGGTGGAGACTTTTCTATTAAATCAGAAAGTTTTTCGACTTCTTTATCCAATTCGGTTTTCTTAGCAGTTGGAGCTTTCTTTGGTTCAACCTTTTTAGCTGGTTCTGCTGCTTTCTTTGGATCTTTACCTTTTGGTTCTGCAGCTTTTGGTTTCTTTTCGACTGGTGTTTCTGGAGCATCTTCACTAATTGTTTCAACTACTCCTGCTTCGTCGAATTTTATTGAATGAATAGAAATATCATCTGGAAGAATGACGTCTCCTCTCATAATGCTGACAGTTACGCCAATTGTTCCGAGTTTCATTACAGCAGTGGTATTTGAACGCATTACATATTCCGTACCTACTTCACCACTTTTTGCCAACAAACCCATTCTGTAAGCTTCATGACGGGATCTCTTACTAGTGAGCTTCCCTGAAATAATAATTTCACAACCCTTTGCTCCGGAGTTAACAACACGTCTTAAAACTGAGTAAGCTGCACGTCTTCGATGCACACCTCTTTCTATTGCGGAAACAAGGGAGAATGCCATCACTTTGGCATTTAATTCAGGTTTTATAACCTCTTTTACCTCTATCTGAGGATTTTCTAAACCAAACCTGGAAACAAGTTCATCTGTTATCATTCTGATGTTCTTTCCACGTCGTCCAATAACAATTCCTGGTCTTGCGGCATGTATTGTGATACGCTCACCTAATGGTGTTTTAGTAATATCTACTCCACCATATCCTGCACGACCGAGTTCGCTACCTAAATACTCATCAATTCTGTTATGACGAAGGCCTTTTTTAATGAAATGATTAACTGCTGACAAGTTTTAAACCTCTTCAATTGCTATTTCAATGTGGGTTAATCGGTTAAATTTTGGAGAAGATGAACCATGAGCTCTTGGTGTGAATCGTTTAAGAATCGTACCATTATGTTGGCATGCATGAATAATTTTCATCCTATCAACATCTAAACCTTTAAACTCAGCATTACTTTCTGCGTTTTCGAGAACATCTAATATCCTTCGTGCTGCTTTTTGTGGAAATCGTCCAGATGGCCATCCGGTTAAATCTTTTCTATGAGCAACATGTTTTTTGTGACGTTTATAAGGAACGGATTTCTTTAGAATAATTACATCCTCAAGATATTCCTTTGCTTTGTCAAGAAACATGCCTTTAATGGTATTACAAATTTCTCTAGCAGCTTTACGGCTAATGTCAAGTTCACGTGCACTAGCTATTGCTGTACGATCAGGATCAAGTCCGTAGATCGAATATCCGTACTGTGGCATATGCTATTCCTCTTTTTTTATGATTTTAACTAACAACGTCGTAATGACGTTATGTTTATTTTCATCTGTGAGTGAGTGTTAACCCGCTCGGTTTTTTAATCCAGCCAATAATCTCTGCGAATATTCCTGGAACCTCCATGAGGCATGACTCCCCTTCTGCACATTTCATGCAAGGTCGGAGCCCAATTATGCTCACGCTTAAAGAAGTTCAGCGTAGCAGTATGCACAAGCAACATAATTCACTTTAAAAATCTTGCGTCTTTTTCTATCAAATAAAAGAAAAGAGAATCGCTCTATATGATATTTCAGAAGTTTTTACTTCAGAATAAAAAAGTTTGGAAAATAAGGTAAAATAAGGTAAAAAAAGTACCTTTTAAAGAGAAATGTTCAAATAATATTGTCTCAAGTTAATAACTGTTTAGTGTTAACTTAACAAAGAGTGCAAAATGCACATGCCCTAGCCGGGGGATCAATTGTATATGCCTAAAAACATAAAAGATTTTATTGTGAATAGAAAAGACGGTCTTAAAATTTGTAAGATATGTCAGCAGATCATAGAAGATGATGAAGACCATATGAAACGCAGACATCCTAAATATTTGAAATACTTAGAAAAGAAAGGAAAAAATGAAGAAAAGTATCATTGCTGTTATTGCGGTTTATGGGTTATAAATTGGCGCGAACATGTCAGGGAACAACATCCAGAAGTAATTGAAGCTGCAGCCAAACGAGTCAAACCAGAACCAACAGAAGAAGAATTCATATTCGAGTTTTAATTTATCATAACCCATTTTAGTTTCTTTTTACAAAAAAAGATAAAAAAAGAAGAAATGAAAATCTGCTTAAGCAGATTTTTTCCTTTATTTTGCATATACAGCTTGGGAGTATTTTCGTTCAAATGCCATAGATTGGAATTTGAAACCAGTTCCTTGGTATCCAACTTTTGCGAAGAATTCTACCCACTGTAACCTTAGGGTTTGAATGAATGAGAATAATCCTTCTAAGACAAGGATAACCACTGATCCTAAAGCTACTCCAACGTAGCTGAAACCAGTCATATGTCCATCCGCGTCAAGGAATAAGAAGATCTGTGATAAAGCTCCATGAACGGCATTTAATGCAAATATTCGTGCGTAACTAACAGTATTGGATAAAGTTGAAAGTAGGATTTCAATTAATTCCGCAAATCCATCCAATCCATGTGTTGCTAAATAGATTGACATTACCAGTATTGGTAAGACCATCGCAATAAGGAAGAATAACAATGCATTTATGTTAATTGGGAATGCTATTGGTGCTCCACCGAACGAAAGAATAGCCATGTCAAATTGACCTATATTAGTAAAACTAAACCAAGTCATAAAGTTAGTTCCAAATGTAAATACAAGAATAAATAATGCCCAATGGAACACTGTCCATGGAACGGTTACTAGGAATGCTTCTTTGTAATGTTTTTCTCTGATTTCCTTTATCAAGCGCAATATATAACCAATGGTCATATGAATCATTCCGATGAGTAAGGAAAGTTCAAGCATTAATATTACAGTTGAAGCTCCTGGATTGAAAGCTTGAGGATCATGAGATTCAGGACTAAACCATAATGGCTCAGGAATTGCAGGATTAACGTGATGTGTCATACCACCATAGGAACCAAAGAGTACACCAAAGACCATACCCATTGCACCAGAAACAATAATCAGCATAGCGCCACTTTTGAAGTAACCTTTAATTTCATCCATAAAACTTGAATTGCCGAGGTCTTTGTTTCGCATCGATAAGCCCCAGAATCCTGCGAGCATAAACAATGCACCATGAATAACATCTGCAAACATAATTCCAAACATAATTGGAAAGAAGATCTGGATTAAAATTGCGGTATTAAATTCATTGTACCCGGGAACACCATATGCACTCACGAGACTGTCATAAATGCGAGCGAATTTTGGAACAGATGTTTTAGTTGGATATTCTGATTCTTCGAAAACAGGTTTTGAAAACTCAACTATTGCATTCTTTTCAGTAATCTTGTTTATATTCTTTTCAACTTGCTTTGTTGCTTTTTGAGGAACCCAAGCCCAGAATGCTACATTTCGTTTGGAATGTCGCATCATATTGGATATCTTGAAGTAATTAAGCTCAACATGCAATTGTTCACTATAGGCTAAAATCTCAGGACCAAATTTCTTTATTATTTCTTGAGCTTCTTTTTCAAGTGCTTCTATACGTATGATTAGATCGTCAATTTTCTTTTTGCTTTTCTCAACCACTTTTTCAGGGTTTCCAGAAATCCTTTCTGGTACAGAATATTTTTCAAACCCATAAGCAACTAAGAGACGATTAATGTCTTCTTGGTATCTTTCAAGGAAACCAATAGCAATAAATGAAGAAGTGCCTTCAGAGGGTGACTCTTTTAGAACGTAATTACTATCAGTAATAGCATCAAGATTCCATTGGAATCTAGGTAAGCGTTTAGTGTTCATACGACCTACTACTATAGCAAAATATGGCCTTTCATCATCAAGATCTTCAAAACTAAACCCGAAGGGAATCAGGTTTTCAGCGACCTCGATTGTAGATTTATTTTTCTTAAGTTCTTGCTCAGCAAGAGTTATTCGGTCATCAATTTGATTTAATTTTGTAATCACGTCAGTCGATACTCGCATAATTTCTTTAAAAACAGTATCAAATTCAAAATCATTGATTTCTTTTGGTTTTATCTTGTCAAGTTGGTCAGCAATCTCAAAGCTTTTTACTACTTTATCGAATTTTTCTGAGAGATCCAAAACCTCTGCACCATTATCAAAAGAATTTAAATCAAGGGACTTTTTCTGAACGTCAATTATATCAAAATTATCCGAACTAGAAATATACCTATACAAATTACGAGTATATTCTTGCGGAACTACTACTTTGACTGTTTTCATTCTTTCAGGTAATAAACTCATGTTAACTACACCTGTTCGAAGTATTCTTTTTTTCTCTTACATAAAGATAAAAACTTTTGCTTTTACTTCATATAAGACCTTTATCATTATTATTAGGTAATATTTTATAACAGAGATAAAATGAAAATGGGTGGTCACCATTTTTATTAGATTCCACCAAATTCATGAGATCTAAACTATTATGAAAGCTCTTTGGTTAAAAATCCGCCAAGCTTTTTAATTCCTTCATAGATATCTTCTGCATTATTATAGGAGAAACCTAAACGCATGGTATTGGGTTTGGCAACTGAAGGTTTAATTTCATTGGATTCGTCAACAGACCAACCTTTAATTGGATAAAATGCAGAACCAGGAACATATAAAATATCGTTTGGTATTGCCGTTTTTTGTAAAAATTGCTTTGCATTGAATTGTTTTTCAGATTCGTACCAAACAAAGAATCCGCCTTGTGGTTTTGTATGTTCACCAGCTGGGAATGATTCATCAATACCTTTTAGCATAGATTCTGAACGCTTTTGGTAAGTCTTCAAACATTCAGGTAACACCTTGTCAATATATTTTTCATAGTAAATTGCCATAACTTTCTGCAAAATTGTTGGTGAGCAAAGATCAATATATCCTTTATCCTTTAGTACTTCATTTCTCAAACTATCTGGAAGAACATTGTAACCCATACGTAAAACAGCAGCTTCTTTTGAAGTTGTTCGTAAATAAGCTACTCGCGTATTATCTTTATCAAGTGATTTTATCGGTTTGATTGGTTCACCCTTGAATTGGATTTCTTTGTAAGCTTGATCTTCGATGATGAGAATATCATGCTCTTCTGCTATATCATAAAGTGCTTTTCTTCTACTAAATGGCATTGTTGTTCCTTTTGGATTATCAGAATCAGGAACGACATAAATAATTTCTGGTTTTTTACCAAATTTCTTTATGGTCATTGGTATTGCTTTCTCAACATAGTCAGGAATTAAACCCTCTAAATCAGTTGGAATTGTAACGATTTCAGCTCCAAGTTTAAATGCTGGAGCTAAGAATCCTAAATAAGCCGGACTTGGAGTAAGAATAACATCCCCTGGATCAATCATTGTATCAAGTATTGTATAGAGTGCTTGCTGTGAACCGGTTGTTAGATTAACATTTTTCCAACCAGTTTCCTCATCTAAATTAATGCTATCAATACGTCTTAACCTCTCTGCTAATATTCGTAAAACAAATTCTTGACCACCAGTTGGTCCATAATTCCAGAGAGAGATTGCTTTTCCGGTTTTTCCTGCTTTATAATCAGCTTTATTTTCTTCACCAATTTCTATTAAAATATCAGCTAATGTTTCAACAGGTAAAGCGCCAGGTAGTCCACCACCAAAATTATATTTTACTTTGTATTCTAACAAAGCACGAATTTCAGATGGCGGTAGCAACTTTGTCCAAGCTGCAAAATCGAATCTTTCTTCATTGTTTGACATTTGGTTTCATCCTTATTTGTCTATTACGAAGCTTATAACTAATCCCCTAATTATAATATTTCGATTGTTTTTTCTAGGAGTTTAACTTCAATGAAATTTAATTTAAGAACTTAAAAAAATGTTGATTGATTAGAATTGAGTAAATAAAGAAATAAAAAAGAAAAATATACTAAGGATGACGTATAGAACGTCGATCCTACATACTTCCAGTTAGTACGAATGCAATAACGAAACCGTAAATTGCGATAGCTTCAATTAAAGCAAGCAATACTAGCAACTTACCAAAGGATTCAGGTTTTTCAGTAATAGCAGCAGCAGCGGATGCGGCAGCGGTTCCTAGACCAATTCCAGCACCTGCACCAGATAAACCAAGAGCTAAACCTGCACCAATAGCAATTAATCCTGCTTGACTTGTTTCATTTTCTGCACGAATAGAAATCGGGTTATCACCAGGCATGTTTTCACCAGTAATAGTTAAGTTTGTGCTATCACCATATGCAATAACAACTTGTACTGCAGCTAACAATCCAAAGACAAGTACTAAACCTTGTATGAGTAGGAATATTTTTTTAGATAATGTTAAGCGAATAAGCGTTACCTCCAATTCAGGAATATTTTATCGAGTCTAGTTTATTATATATTGCTTTTTAACGTTTACTAATATTCTTAAACTAAGACTATTTTATCAAGAATCTCTTCTGTAGACCTTTTATGAATTTTTCCTAAGATAATAGTACGCAAGTTTCGTATCTCCATTTCTTTGAGGAGAAAGAAAGCAGGAAAGATTGCAACATTGAAACTAGCACCTTTAAAGAGAGAATTTGCTTTATGAATTATTATCTGATCGGCAATGCCGTCAAAGTTATCCAAGGGTGGTTTTTCTTCCTCAATATTTGCCAAGAGCCGAAGACCTAATTCCTTGAAAGGCGTTTCATCTCGTATGATTTCAAATGTGGATTGGATTGTTTGTGCGTTGATGAGCTTGTCTATCATATCATCTCTTATGGGAGAGAATTTGGTTTTAATGAGCCATTTCTTTACCATACTTGGTGAGATTTCTAAAGTTTTGGCTCGCAATATTATCTCGAGGTTTTGTATGCCAATTTGTGCACTAAATAATATTTTAGTTTTCCTTGAGTCCTCACCTTTTAGGTTAGACATTTCATGGCATAGTTTACTATAATAATGTTGATCAACCACGGTAATTAAGGGGTAAACAAGTTTTAAGAAATGATACTCTCCAATTACACCGTCTAGTGCATCTCTTAGTTTTTCATCTTGAATAAGCTCGATTAGTTGCTCGATATTAGCAGCCTTGAAGAGTTGTTCTATTTCATCGTCTTCTTGAGGAGAAAGGGTAAGCAACATTCCTCGGGCATCTTCGAAACGATTAGCACCATGGAAAGCCGTAATTATCGTTTTGATGTTTCCGAAATAATATTTCTCACTAAGAACATCAACGAACCGTTTTGCTCGTTTAGGGATGTATTTTTTATACGTATTATAATTATCTACAAAATGCTGTGTTAGACGATGATCTATTTCGATAAGATTAGGGTATTTTTTGACCATTTCAGTACCGATGATATCATCGTACCTAGTATTAGCTAACATTTGACGTAAATTATCAAAATCGGTAGAACTTGTTAATAGGTTATATGTTCCTGCGGTGAATAGCTCAGTTCTTTGTGCTCTCATATGAACGTTTAATGATCCATATTCTTGGGCATCTTTAATCATCATCTTCACTCTCTTGAGTTATTTGCACAATTTATAATGAAGATAAAATTATTTCTTATTTATCTTCTGTGACTCGGTAGATGTTGGAACTTTAAAAGATTTATATGTATTTTTGCTTCTTCTAATTTTATTCTAAATTAATATACAAGCTTTTTCTATGTAGACTTTTCATTAATTTTTGGAAAAGTATTTCAACAGAAATAATTTGTTAGATATCAAATAAAGAATATTTACGTGGAATTTCCAATGGAAGATGTAACAGCACCATACATTAAGAAATCGTTGAAAGCAAAAGGAGCAGCGATTGTTGGGATAGCAGATATTGACGCTATCACTGAAACTTTTGGGTTTGAGGAAAAAGAATTTCGAAAATACTCTCGAGCGATTTCCATTGGTGTAAGATTATCAGACGAAATAATTAATGGTATAATTAATGGTCCAACAGAAGCGTATGCCGAACATTATAGAGTAATGAATGCTAAATTGGACGAATTAGCAAAAGGATTGAAGAAGGAATTATTAGATGAAGGTTATGAAGCTTTAGCAATTGAGGCTTCAAAAAGATATGATCAAAAGAAATTAGCAGCAAGATTTCCACATAAAACAGCAGCGATATTAAGTGGATTAGGTTGGATAGGTAGAAGTGCATTATTCATCAGTTTTGATCATGGACCAAGAGTTAGACTAGTAACCGTTTTAACAAATGCTAAAATTGATGCTGATATACCTCAAAAAACGAGTGAATGCGAAGATTGTACAAATTGTGTTGATGCTTGCCCTGCAAATGCAATTACAGGTGAACTATGGACCTTTGGTGTAGCAAGAGATGTAATATTTAATGCCTACAAATGCAGTGACTATACTCAACTACAGAAGAAAAGAGTGGGGGAAACGATCTGTGGAATTTGTATTGCAGTTTGTCCCTTTGGGTAATCAAAAGTAAGGAAAAAGAATAAATTACCCCTAAATAACCTATTTCTAAAAATTAAGTTCAAAAGGTAACTACAATGAAAGATGGCATGGATATTGCTGATTATGCAGTAGAATATGGTTCGAAAAAAGGAGCTTCGTATATTGAGGCCCGTTTTGTTGATACCAGAATTGAAGGTTATACCGCTAGGAATGGTGATATCATCGGAGGAGGAGAAAGTACCTCGAAAGGTATCGGAATTCGAGTATTAGCAGACGGTGGTATAGGATTCGCTTCAACTGCAAAATTAGAGAAAGAAAACGTTGAGAAAGCAATTGCTATTGCAATAAAAATGGCAAAAGCAAGCAAACGAAAAGATCCTATTGTTTTTTCTGAAGAAGATGTTGTTCAAGCAAAATGGAAATCAAAAGTGAAACAACAATTTGAAGATGTGACCGGAGAAGAAAAAATAGACTTCGTTACTGGTCTAGATAAAACACTAGCAGGTCAAGATTATGGCGAAAGTTTGGTAACTAGAACACTTATGCTGAGTTTAGATCGATTTAAGAAATACATCAAGAACAGCGAAGGTTCACAAGTAGAATCAGACAAAGCATTGATCTCATTTTATACTTTTAATACTGCAAAAGGACCACAAGGAACTGAACAAAGATTCCATGGTGCAGCAGGATCAAAAGGATGGGAATGGTTGAAAGAGGAGAACATTGTAGATAAAATCATCGCCGACAATGCTGCCTTAGTAAAAACAGCTTACAAAGCAGAAGAAATGAAGCTTGGTGAAATTGATGTTATCGTCAGTGGTGAAGTAGCAGGAATCATTGCACACGAAAATACCGGACATCCTTCAGAAGGAGATAGAATACTTGGTCGTGAAGGTGCACAAGCTGGTGAATCGTTTTACATTGATTTATTAAAGGATCAAAAATTAGGTGAAATAAAGATCGGCACTGAAGCTGTTACCCTCATCGATGATCCAACATTACCGGGAAGCGCAGGTTACTACGAATATGACGATGAATGTGTAAAAGCAGGACCAAGATACCTCATTAAGGAAGGTATGATTAATGATGTCTTACTAAACAGAGAGTTTGGTCATCGCTTCGAAACAAAATCAAATGCTTCAGCACGTGCAATAGGATATGATCGTGAACCATTAGTAAGAATGGCTAATACCTACTTTGCTCCTGGAGATCATAAAATAGATGAATTATTTGAAGATATAAAGAAAGGTATCTACATGAAAAGCTTCACAGAATGGAATATTGATGACAGAAGATTCCAGAGCAAATATGTTGGTCTTGAAGTATATCTCATTGAAAATGGTGAATTGACAGATAAAATGGTTCGTAGACCAATACTAGAATTAACCACCTATGGATTGTTTGGCAGTGTTGATGCAGTAACAAAAGATACAGAATTCCCCTTCGGTCATTGTGGCAAGTCGGATCCGATGCAAGGAGCACCTTGTTGGATGGGTGGTGCACAAGTTAGAATGAGAAATATTCGTTTAGGAGGAGAACAATAATGACAAATCTCGTTGATTACACAATTAAATTAGCACAAAAAGAAGGCGCTACAGAAGTTATTGCCAGATTAATTCAAAGCCCAGATTATCAAATTCGCTTCTCAAACTCGAATATTGATATAGCTAAAAAATGGGATACAAGTCTATTAGAAGTCTTTATTGCACTAGGTCGTAAAACAACTCAAGTTGACATACAAGATCCAAACGAAAAGAAGATCGAAGCAACAATGAAACGAGCAATAGGATTTGCTAGCAAACTCCCTGAAAGTCAAATGTTCGCAGGTTTAGAGAAAGAAATCAAGAAGCATCAAATTGTTGATGGTTTGTATGATAAGAATGTGGAAAATCTCTACGAAACAGCACCTGAATTGGTCAATGTAGCCATTAATTCTTCATTGGAAGCTGGAGCAGAACGTGTTGCAGGAGCAATGTATTTTGGCAGCTATAAAATTGAAGTAGGAACTGGCTCTGGTTTCACAGGATCATTTGATTCATCATATTATCGATTAACAATTCGATCATTTGTAGACAATGAAAGCAGTGGACAAGACATTGTTGTTGGAAGAAGCTTATCGGGTTTGGATAAGAAATTTGCAGAAGCTGGAAAGAACGCAGGCAAATTAGCTAAAATGGCTGTCGGTGGCAAACAAGGAAAAGCCGGCAAATATGATGTGATCATGAGCCCAACTGTTGCAGCCAATATTCTTGGACAAATTACAGATGGAGCAAATCCATTATTGATGTTAATGGGTATGAGCCCTCTTGGAGATCATTTTGGTGAGCAAATTGCACCTGCAAAATTTGATGTTGTTGATGACCCACATGTCAGTGAAGGTTTAGGCAGTAAACCGTTTGATGTGGAAGGTACTCCAACAATTAAAACTCCGATAATCAAGGATGGAGTATTAGTTGGTTTAATACATAACACAACAAGTGGCTTAATGATGCAAACTGAATCCAGTGGTAACTCAGAACTATTTGACTTTGGAATGGGCTCCAAAATATTAGCACCCGCTCCAACCAATATGGTTTACAACAACGGAGATCAATCCTTTGATGAGATCGTCGCTGATTCTAAGAAACCAACTATTTATGTGACATCTAATTGGTATACTCGCTTTACTAACCAACTAGAAGGTGAATTTTCTTCAATTCCTCGTGATGGTATGTTCTTAATTGAAGATGGCGAAATCAAGAAACCTGTTAGAAAACTAAGGTTGACTGATAAACTTCTAAGAATAAGCAAGAATATCTCAGCTGTAGGTAATGATAGAAAGCAAATCAATTGGTGGGAAGTTAATACACCAACATTTATTCCAACCATCAAAGTTGCTGATTGCAATATCACAGCAGCTACACAATAAAAATAATGAATAATAGAAGGAATTAATTTACCTTCTATTTACTTCTTTTTCTTTTTAGTTGTCTTTTTCTTAGATCCTTTCTTCTTTCTAGCTGAAACAGCGATTACTACAATAATTAAAATTAAAACAACTAGTCCGCCACCAGCTATTGCAAAAATCCACCAATAGGTAATAATTTCTGTACTTTTGAAGTTAAGTGTGTAGGTAGCAGCATCTGAAAATGATAAATTTCCAACAGTAATATTATGATCACCTGTTTCACCATCAGGGGTTGTGACTGTAAATTCGAGAGTTTTATTTGTTCTACCAACATCACCAGAATCGTATGTGTCACTTTCTTGCTTAAAACCATAAGTTTCACCTATGTAATTTATTCGAAAATGATACGTACCTTCACAGTCAGGATCGAAAGTTACTCTGAAAACATACTCTTTACCAGCTTCCATGTAAACGAGATGTTCATTTTCAGAAAAACCAATTTCTAATTCACCTTCCACATTAAGCAACATACGAGCTCCAGCATTTATTGATAAAGCATCTGTAGGTTGGTTTTCGTTTAAGGCATTAACCATGTATGGTGTGAAAATAAATGGACTTGTACACAAAATGATACTTAAAACAACGAAAAATTTCGATTTAAATAATCTCATATTTATTCCTCTTTTAACAAATTTTTTCTCTAAATGATTAAATTCTAAATAATTTCATATCTTTCGGGAATGTATAAAAGTTTTGTAAAATGACAAGTAATACTTTCAAACTATTTTCTATAGTAAGAGGTCAAAAATATCACAATTTTATCAAGGAAATCTTTTTGTTTACGAGTAAGTTAATGGTTAACAGAAGATTAAAATAAGAGATAAGTAGAATTATCTTTTTTAAAAAAACGAAAAGAAGATGTGTATATGACTAAGAAAACAAAACTAGTGTTTGTCACTGGCGGTGTAATGTCCGGCATTGGGAAAGGTATCGTAGCTTCAAGTATTGGAAAAAATATCCAAGTACGAAACGGAACTGTGGACCTCATCAAAGTAGATCCTTATCTCAATATTGATGCAGGAACTATGAATCCAATTCAACATGGAGAAGTATACGTAACCGACGATGGGGGAGAAATTGACGTTGATTTTGGTCATTACGCTCGAATGCTCGGACTCAATATGAAAAAGAGCCAAAACATTACTACTGGAAAAGTCTATCGAGAAGTTATCCGAAAGGAACGTGCTGGTGATTATTTAGGTCAAACTGTACAAGTAATTACACATGTAGCTGGTGAGATTAAGAAAAGAATTAGAGATGTAATCGAATTTAATCATCCAGATGTTTTACTTATAGAAATCGGTGGTACAGTTGGAGACATTGAATCCTTACCATTTTTAGAAGCAATTAGACAAATGATAATGGAAGAAAATAAAGAAGATACTTTACTTGTTCATACAACTTTCGTACCAGTGCCAGCTCATTTAGGTGAACCAAAAACTAAACCAACTCAACATTCAGTAAAAGAATTGAGAAGTATTGGTTTGAATCCAGACATTATTGTTTGCAGAAGTCATAAGGTTTTAGATGAGCAAACAGAAAAGAAAGTAGCACTCTTCTGTAATGTTCCACAAAAAGCAGTTTTTACATTGCCTGATTTAGGATCTGTGTATTCTGCTCCTTATTTATTGGATCAACAAGGTTTTGGAGATTTAATAAGTGATATGTTAAAGCTCAAACTTGATGATGAAGACTGGAAAGAATGGAATGAGCTAATCGATCGTTATGAAAATCCAGTTGATGTTGTTAAAATAGCCATGGGTGGAAAATACACTCAAATCGTTGACTCATATATTTCTGTTAATGAAGCATTGAAACATGCATCAGCAAGACATAAATTTAGTGTACAAATTGATTGGATTGAAACTGAGGATATAGAAGAAGATTCGCAAAAAGTGAAGATTTTAGAAGATTATGACGGGTTGCTTGTTCCTGGTGGATTTGGTTATAGAGGAACAGAAGGAAAAATTGCTATGATTCAATATGCCAGAGAAAATAATATACCATTCCTTGGATTATGTTTTGGTTTTCAATTAGCAACAGTTGAATTTGCTAGAAACGTCTTAGGTATAAAGAAAGCAACCAGTTTTGAATTTACCAAGAATGGTGATATGAAATCAGACGTTTTAGTTATTGATCTTCTCCCAGAACAAAAAGGGGTAACAGACATGGGAGGAACCATGAATTTGGGAGGACAAGAAGTTATTGTTAAGAAAGGAACAAAGACTTTCGATCTTTACAAAAAGACTTCGATTAGAGAAAGACATAGACACCGATTTGAGGTAAATCCTGATTATATCAAGAAATTTGAAGATAAAGGACTAGTTTTCTCTGGATCTTCTGATAATAATAGGAGGATGGAAATATCTGAACTTCCAGCAAATAGATTCCATATGGCATCACAATTTCATCCAGAATTCACTTCATTGCCATGGAAACCAAATCCATTATTTAGAGGATTTATTGATGCAGCAATAGATCGTAAAAAAGCTCGAAAATAAGATAGAATAGAAGTGACGATTATCGCCAAAACAATTTTTGTAGACCAGCCTTTTATTTGTTTGGCGATATATAAAATACTTGCTAATACCAATCCGAAAAAGAAGGACCATAATAAAACAGGTTCGTTGTGCAATAACCATTTTATCAATTTCGCTAAGGACAAAATACTGATAGCAATACCAGAAAAAAGGGCTAATAAAAAGCTGCCATTTATAGATTTCCAAGCCGCTTTAAAACCGTCTTGTTTCCATACTTTGAAAACTCCTAGACCCACTTTATCGATACTCTCAATGAGTTCTTCGTAAATACCCGAAATAAAGGCAATGGTTCCTCCAGAGACACCAGGGACAACATCTGCTGCACCCATGGCAATACCCTTAAAAATAATAACTAAGTAATCTGTAAATCGTCTGTGCATTCTTGTAAGAAATAAGAAATGCTAAGGTATGGATTTTTTAGTTGGAAGTCTTTTTAGAATCTGAAATTATAGCCTTCACCATTGGCTTTTCGATTAGCTTAGGAAATAACTCTGAAATGATAAAACTATAATCAAAATTGAGCCGAACTGCATTTTTAAGATGAAAATGTCCTTCTTCTGCCTGATGCATTGTAAAATATAAACCTCCTAACCTGTATTCAATTTCAGCATTTTCTGGATAAAATTCAGTGGCTTGTATTAAATTGAAAATTGACGCTTCATATTCGCCCAAAGCGATTAAAATATCTCCTCTCTCTAACCAAGTTTCTAATTCGTAATTTCCTAATTCTAAAGTGCGCTTATAGCCACGTTCGGATTCTTCAAGAAAATTTAAACGCTTATTTACTTTAGCATATAATTTCCAATATAAAGCATTATCTCCATCGATATTAACCGCTTTATTAATATAATATAAAGCTTTTTGATAGTTTAAACGCTTCATGTAAAATTTGGTAATGGCTATCCAACCTTTATCAAGCAGAGGATCTTCATGAACCGTTTTTTTAAAGAATTGTATCGCCAATTCCTCATGTCCAAGTTTATCATAACAATAGCCAATTCGCAATAAAGCGAAAGATGTTGGATCCTCTAAGGCCAGCGTGATCTTATAATTCTCAATGGCTTCGTTGTATTGCTTTAATTTTTCTAAAACCTTTCCTTTTTCTATATATGCTCCAACGAAAGTGTCATCTGAAATAATGGCAAAATCGAAAGCTGTATTAGCCTTAGCGTAGTCTTTTATGGCGAAATATTGTCTTCCTAATTGATGCCATGCGACTTCACAGTAGGGGCTAGTCTCTAAAAAAGTATTTAAATATTCAATGGCTTCGGAATTCTTATTTAAGAAGTCAAAACAATAGACAATGTTATGCAAGGCAGAATAATCTGTAGTATCTGTTTCTAAACACTTTTGAAAATAAACAATTGCATCGTCAAATTGATCTAAGAATAAGTATTCCATACCTACCAAAGCATATAAATCTGCGTCATCATCTGGAGTGCTAGACATACTTATGGCAATAAGAAGTGTGTCTATTGCCTTCCCATGTTCATCTTGTTTAGATAAAACATTTGCCTTTTGAATAAAAATTTCTTCGTTTGTGGGTTCTAAATTATGAAGTATTTCTAAAATATCATTCGCTTCAGGAAGCTTATTTTCAATCACTAATATCTCAACTTGAAATAATCTAAGGTTAATTGATGTGGGATGCTGTTCTAAACCTAATTTAATTGCGCGCTTCGCCAAAGCGATTTTACCATTTTCGAGGTAATGATGAATGATGTTTTCGAATTCACTTGAATCAAAAAACAAAATATCATTCGTTTTTAGCATTGATTCAAATCGGGTAAGAGAAAAATTTTCGTCGTTGTGACTGAAATTCATAAGCGGTTTAATAATTCACTTTAATAAAAGTACACTTATCATGTGCTCGTCCTTGATTTTTGATTTAATGTTTTTAACAAAATAGTTAACATTGAAGAGTTGCTTGATATGAAATTAATTAAATACTGATAGTCAGTTGCTTGAAGGTCAGTAATTAAAATTATATAGAATCTAAAACTGAAGTTATAATGTTACATCCTATAATGATTTCGTCATTTGAAATCGTCAATGGAGGTGTAATCCTTATCGCTTTCGGCTCAAAAAGTAACCAAAAAAGAATTAAACCATGGTCTTGACAGCGCATAATAAGGGTATTTGTGAGATCAGCATTTTCAGTAATAGCAGCTAACATTAGACCTCGACCTCTAATTTCTTTTATGTGTTTATGCTGAAGATGTTGTCTTATTAATTGTTCTTTTTCTAATGCTTCAGACATTAAATTAGATTCAGTAATTTCTTTCAATGTTGCTAATGCCGCAGCTGCAATTACTGGATTTCCTCCAAAGGTTGTAATATGTCCGAGTTTTGGATTATCGCTCAAACAAGCCATCATTTCTTTTGATGCGGTAAATGATCCAATTGGTAAACCACCACCCAAACCTTTTCCAAGGACAACAATATCTGGTTGACATTTATAATTTTCAAAACCGAATAATTTGCCTGTTCTTCCAATTCCGGGTTGGATTTCATCTAAAATAAAAAGGGCGCCAACCGCGTTGCAGCGTTTCTGTACTTTTTGTAAATAATTATTAGTAGGCTCAATAAACCCTGCACCTCCTTGAATGGTTTCTAGAATAACTGCTGCGGTTTTCTCTGTGATTTGGTTAAGACACCAATCGCAGTTGAAGGTTATATGTTTTATATCTGGTATGAGTGGAGAAAAGGGTTTCTTGCGTTCTTCGTAATCCATTAAGCTTAAAGAACCCATCGTATTCCCATGATAGGCATTCTTTGCAGCAATTATTTCGGAGCGTCCTGTAAAACGTCTTGCCAATTTCATGCTGCCTTCAATGGCTTCTGTTCCTGAGTTGACGAGATAAGTCGTTTCGAGAGGCTTTGGTAAATACTTGGCTAATAATTTAGATAATTCAATTGCTGGTTTTTGGATGTACTCTCCATAAACCATTACATGTAGATATTTATCTAGCTGTTCCTTTATAGCATTAACTACTTTAGGATGAGAATGTCCTAAACTGCACACCGAAACACCAGCTACAAAATCTAAGTAAGCTTTCCCTTTGGAGTCAAAAATATAAGACCCTTTGGCGTGACTTACCTCCATAGCCAAAGGATGTGGTGTAGTCTGTGCTTGGTATTTGAAGAAGTCGTTTTGCAATTATTGATCTTCCTTTTTGTTCTTTTCTTTTGAATCTTCTACTTGTTTTACCTCTGGTTTCATGGGCATAACTGTAGTTTGATTAGGTAAGTTTCGAGCTGCTTTATTGGGTTTGTTTGGTGTGTCTTCACCTGCTTTCTCAATAAGTTCATTGACACCATCATCAACAAATTCTTCGGGTGGGACATAAGCGTCTAAACCTTTAATTTTTTGTAATATCAAAGGTGGGTCATCTTTAAATAGATCTTCAACTGACATTGGTCGCTCTTCACCTCTCCAATCAAAACCTCTAAGTCTCCTTCCGCTTACAGGGAACATTGAATCTGGAAATAACTCACCATCAATCTGCTGTATAAGTCGTATTTCTTGTATAGCTTGTTCTGCGATTTGAACGTTAATACTAGCAGATTTAGATTTATTAATACCGACTAACTCATTTTCGTCATTGCGAGAATAATAAATGACTTCTGCATTTTTAATAATATCAATATTATAAAGTTCATTATCTTTAAAAAGACCAATAAGTCGTTGCCCTTTTATTTGATTAAAACCATTTTCACTTAAAGAGTCTTTACTCACTATAAATGCATTGTTAAAAACTTTTAATGAATCTAACTTTTCAGTTTCAACATTAGAAATTAAATGGATGGTGTCTCCAGTCATTTGGTTTCCTAAATTCCAAAGTACAGGTTTTCTTGCAGTAGCGAAGGCATCTGTGGAGCTAAATCGACTTAGATTAAGCATTTGCATTAACCCCGTTTTATGGTTTACGTGGATGGAATCTGATTTTCCGGCTAAATCACTTTTATATAACCTTGCATTATAATAACCACGTGTAATGCGGTTATTTTCTTTGCCAGTGACCATTAAAGTGTCTGCATGCATATAAACCGAATCTTGCTCTTGAACCGTTATAGCTAAAGCACGTTTAGTAATGAAAAGCGAATCTTTCGCACGCCAAACTTCTGCATAATGACCTTTAATAATGCTTTTATTAATGGTATCTGTAACCGTTATATTATTCGTGGCCGAGGCAAAATTTTTATTTCTATCAAAATATAAACTGTCTCCTTCTACGGTTCTATTATCGTAATCGATTTTGGCATTGCGTTGAAAATGACCCGTATCGTTATTGGTGTTATAAAAGCCACGTTCGCAATAGACTTTACTCGTTTCTCCAACAATTGTAGAAGGTCCGTAAAGATAAGCATGACCATTTTCTGTGAAGAAATCGAGACGTTCTGTATTTAAGGTGTATTGTGGATTTATGAGCACTACATCTTCGGTGAACTGATATTTTTGAGAATCCATATAGTAACGACCGATCTGACTCGTGATTGTTCCTGATGAATCTCGAACAACTTTGCCTTTGGTGTTATAATAAGCAAGTTGTTTATTTCTGTCAAAGTAAAGCTTATCTGTTGATAGAATAGATTGAGGTTCGGTTAAAACCACATCCCCTTTGGCATAAGCCAATTGTGTTTTACCACTGTATTCTAAATAGTTAGCGACCATGTTTATGGAGTCGCCTTGCTTCATTACCACGTTACTAAAGGCTTCAATAAAATCTTGATCCTCGTAGTAAATGGCTTTGTCACACCACATGTTTATACCTTTATGAATAAAATGAACTTGTTGCGACTCGTCTCTAAGGAATACTTTGGCACCTTCCTCAATCTTTGAATCGGTATAACCAGTTCCAGCATATTCAATGGTAATCTTTTGTTTTTCTTGAGAAAAACAAAAGGATAAGATACTAAAGCATAGAATAAAAAGACGATTCTTAAAACTGTTCAAAGCCATATGTTTTTTACAAAATAACACTTATAGGTTTGCTTTAGTATGGGTTAACAGTTTTTTTAACAGAATCTAGAAAATGATAACCTATACAGTCTTTCTAATAATTGTCTGCTTACGATCTGGTCCTACAGAAACAATTGTAATAGGAATATTAAGTTCGGTTTCTAAAAACTCAACATAGGTATTTAAATTTTCTGGTAATTGTGACGCTTCTGTCATACCTGTTAAATCTGCAGCCCAACCTTTTACTTCGGTATAGATTGGAGCCACATTTTCGGCTTCAATATTGTAGGGTAAATGTGTAATGGTTTCACCTTTGTATTTATAGGCTGTACATACTTTTAAGGTTTTAAATCCTGAAAGCACATCACCTTTCATCATAATTAATTGGGTAACACCATTGACTTGGCAAGCATAACGCAATGCGACTAAGTCTAACCAGCCACAACGTCTTGTTCTTCCTGTAGTGGCTCCAAACTCATTGCCAACGCGTCCCATGGTTTCGCCATCTTCGTCAAATAATTCTGTTGGAAATGGACCAGAACCAACACGTGTTGTGTAGGCTTTGAAAATCCCGAAGACTTCTCCTATTTGATTTGGTGCCACCCCTAGTCCGGTACAAGCACCAGCTGCTGTGGTGTTTGAAGATGTGACAAAAGGATAGGTTCCGAAATCTATATCTAATAGTGAGCCTTGAGCTCCTTCTGCTAAAATAGATTTACCTGAAGTTTGTGCTTGATGAATAAATTCTTCTGAGTCAATGAATTTTAAACTTTTAAGTGTATCTATAGCACTAAAAAATTCAGCTTCTAATTCTTTTAAATCATATTGAATATCTACCTTGTAGAAGGCAATCATAGCTTCGTGCTTATCTGCTAAAGCTCTGTACCGATCTTTCCAATCGGCTAATTCAATATCACCAACTCTAATGCCGTTTCTACCAGTTTTATCCATGTACGTTGGACCAATACCTTTTAAAGTAGAACCTATTTTCGCTTTACCTTTCGAAGCTTCACTAGCAGCATCCAATAAGCGATGCGTAGGTAAAATGATATGTGCTTTCCTCGAAATGCAAAGGGATTTTTTATAATTGACATTTTGGTCATCTAATTTCTCTAATTCTTTTCTGAAAATAACAGGATCTATAACAACGCCATTTCCAACAAGATTTACAGTGTCATCATGAAAAATTCCAGATGGAATTGTATGTAAAACATGTTTTCTGCCATTAAATACTAACGTGTGTCCTGCATTTGGGCCACCTTGAAAGCGCGCAATAATATCGTATTTAGAGGTAAATACATCGACAATTTTGCCTTTGCCTTCATCCCCCCATTGTAATCCAAGTAGTAAATCTACTGCCATTTTAAAAAATTAGTTAGTCTTCTTTTTTACGATTTCCGTAAAAATATAGTGAATGATTAGTTATCTGAATATCAAAAACCTCTTCGATAGTTTTTTTAATAGATTGAATTCTAGGATCGCAAAATTCTATGACCTCCCCCGTGTCTGTTAGAATGACGTGGTCATGATTTTTATCGAAATAAGATTTCTCGTAATGTGCCTGGCTTTGTCCAAACTGATGCTTGCGAACAAGCGCACATTCTAAAAGTAATTCTATGGTATTGTAAAGTGTTGCTCTACTTACACGATAGTTTTTGTTTTTCATTTTGATGTATAAAGATTCAATATCAAAATGGTCTTCACTTTCGTAAATTTCTTGAAGTATAGCGTAACGCTCAGGTGTTTTTCTATGACCTTTGTCTCCTAGGAATTGTGTAAATACTCGCTTTACAATTTCCTGATTACTTTCTTCTGTTGTTGTATTCATAATTCAAGCGTAAATTTAAGTAAATTTTATATGATATGAATTATAAAAACAGGTATTAAAACCGAAAGAAATGAACAAGTTCTTAATATCTTTTTTTTAAATTTAGAAAAGTACTATACTCTAGTCACCTTATCAATGCCATTAATTTTTTTGAGTTTATCAATCAATTTTTTAAGCATGGTTTGGTTCTTTACTTGAACGGTTATTTTACCTGAAAAAACACCATCGTCACTAGCAAAGCTGATGCTCTTCATGTTTACGTGCATGTTTTGCGAAATGAGATTAGTAATATCGTTTACAAGTCCTAAGTTATCGATACCAGATAAGGTGATATGTGATGTGTAAACTTCCTGTGAAGAATCTATCCATTTTGCGGGCATTATTCTGTAGGCATAATTTGATTGCAAACTTAAAGCGTTGGGGCAATTCTTTTTATGCACTTTCATACCATCACTAATCGTCACGAAACCAAATACTTTATCTCCAGGAATAGGGTTACAACAATTAGCTAAAGTATAATTTAGTTTTTCTTCTTCTTTACCAAAAACCAACATGTCGTAACTAGAAGTGATTTCCTCTTTATTAATATCTTTTGGTACTGTTGGCTTATAAATTTTATTTTTAATATAGCTTACAAAGACATTACTTCGAGATGCAGCAAAGGCTTTTAGTTTTGTATTGTCAATTGTGCCGATGCCAACACGATAAAATAAATCTAATGAGGTACTTAACTTAAAATAACTAACTAATTCGTTAACAGAACTCTCATTCAGTGTAATTTTGAGCTGTTTTAATTTACGCCTTAAAATTTCTTTGCCTTCTTCAGCTAATTCTTTCGTATCTGTATTTAATGCAGATTTAATTTTACTACGCGCTCTCGCAGTCGTAGCATAATCTAGCCAATTTACATTTGGCTTAGCATTTTCGGAAGTCATTATTTCTATGCGATCACCACTTTCTAGTTCATGACTCAGTGGTACCAATTTTCCATTCACTTTGGCACCACGAGTTTTCATACCGACTTCAGTATGAATACTAAATGCAAAATCGAGTGGAGTAGCACCTTTCGGTAAGGATTTTAAATCTCCTTTCGGTGAGAATACAAAAATCTCTTTAGAATATAAGTTCAGTTTAAACTGCTCTACAAAATCTACGGCATCGGCTTCATTATTTTCCAAAGCTTCTTGCAGTCGGTTAATCCATAAATCTAGATTATCTTCCTTGTGATCTTCATCTTCATTTTTATATTTATAATGAGCAGCATACCCTTTTTCTGCAATTTCGTTCATACGTTCACTACGAATCTGAACTTCTACCCAATGGTTTTTTGGACCGACAACGGTAATATGAAGGGCTTCATAACCGGTTGATTTTGGTGAAGAAATCCAATCACGAAGTCGAATAGGGTTTGGTGTAAAGTGATCTGTAACAACAGAATATATTTTCCAAGCCAGAAATTTTTCATTAGCTAAATCGGACCTGTAAATAATACGAACCGCAAATTTATCATAGACTTCCTCAAAAGAGACGCCTTGTTTTACCATTTTTCGTCTAATGCTGAAAATTGATTTTGGTCGTCCTTTTATTTCATAGTTTAAGCCTTCTTTATTCAATGACTTTTCAATAACTTTTGTAAATGACTTAATATAAGATGCTTGCTCTTCCTTGCTTTCTTCCATCTTCTCCAAGATGTCACTGTAAACCTCGGGTTCTGTATACTTAAGTCCTAAGTCTTCGAGTTCGGTTTTTATATTATAAAGCCCAATTCTATGTGCGAGAGGTGCATAGATGTATAAGGTTTCAGATGCAATTTTCACTTGCTTATCTGCTTGCATGGAATCCATGGTTAGCATATTATGCAAGCGGTCTGCAATTTTTATAATGATAACACGCACGTCATCATTAAGTGTGAGGAGCATTTTACGGAAGTTCTCAGCTTGAAGAGACACATCCATATCTTTCTTTAAAGATGAAATCTTAGTAAGACCATCCACAATTCTGGCAACGGTTTCTCCAAACAGACGTTCCATATCTGCAATAGTGTAATCTGGACTGTCCTCAACGACATCATGAAGCAAAGCAGCGGCAATAGATGTGGCATCTAGACCAATTTCTTGAGCCACTATTTTAGCCACAGCAAGAGGATGGAAAATATAAGCCTCACCAGACTTGCGTCGCTGATCTTTATGCGCATCTAATGCCACCTCAAAAGCATGACGAATTAATTTTTTATCGTCTACGGTCAGAGTCTGATAGCTTACCTTAAGTAATTCTTTGTAAGCTTTGGCAATAGCTTTATTTTCTAATTCTATGGCTTCTCCAGTCATAGAACTAATGTAGTAAAACCTATTTAATGGACAATGGGTTTTTGTAGGTAAATTTTAGAAGTTTTGTTATTGTCTCTTAAATATGAAAATAGATAAATTCATATGCTTTCGGCTATTAATTCATTGTAGTCGTTAATTAATAGCTATTTCAAAATAGATTTTGATGAAGGATCTGTTTACATATATCGACTAGATTTCGCCAAGCGTTATCAGCTGTGTTTTTCCCAATACCGTTTACCGTAACTGCAAAATATTTCTTCTCCAGCCTTTATTTTTTTTGAGGCTTTTATACATACCCTATTGTCGTCATCTAATGTGATTTTTGCATTGTTTTTATAAATACTACTAGATAAACCTTCTTCATCATTGGCGTATTTTGCATAGCAATCTGTATGCATACTGTCCAAAATACTGCCATCTAATAAATTAATAAAATATTTATCAGCGTTTAGTTGCGCTCTTTTTCCAGCTTCTTTGTTAGTGATAATCTCACCTTTAAATAAAGAAATTATTTCATCTTTATAAATGTCTATCGCAGTAAACAAACCTTTACCAGCATTTTTGATTTGCGAAGGTTTGATATATAAATAGTCTGACTCAGGTGCTTCGATAGTATTAGGCTGAATATAATGATCTTCTGTGTTAGAGGGATTCAAGTTTGATGGTTTTTGTTAACTTTTATGATACGAGTCGTTTCAATGACTTATATCCTTGGTTAAGAAAGTTAGTTGAAAATTTTTAGAAAGTCAAGTGCTTTACTTTTTTAATCTGTGAACACGTTCCAAAAGAGTAAGATGTAAATAGTGCATAAAGACACAATTTTTTGTGGTGTTAGACTACTTAATTCGATTCATTTAATTCGTCTTCTATTAGATGGATTAATAAATCTGCATCATTTTTAAATCTCGGGTAACTTCTCTTATAAAGTTGTGTTGCTACACCGAGGTATTCCAAAAGTATATTTTGAAACTGCTTAGAGTCTAAGAGATGTTTATTACTATCTGTTGTAGATGAGTTCTTAATTTCGAAATAGTTTTCAGATTCTCCTATATTATCGTAAATAGTTTTGTAAGAGCCATTAATTTCAACAAAAGTTACAGCCTTATCTAAGAACTTTTTTACTACAGTTTCTTGCAGATCAATCACGTTTAATTTCTTTTCCCATGATCTTAGCATCGTTTTTATACTATCATTTCTTAGATCTTTTAATCCACTAGAAATTACAAATTCATTAAAAGCTCCATTCTCATACCTAACATCAATGGCTCTTGATAAAGGTAGGAATAAGGTTTCTGAAAGATTGACTTCACTAATTGTATCTATTGAATGTTTTGATTCAGAGAGGTTTATTAGATCTCTAAGGTTATTTAGAATATAATTTAAAACTTCGTCTTCTTCTTTAAGGATTAATAGGTTGTTTTCTAACTCTTCTTTAATTAAAACAAGATGACTCTTTTGTTTTTCTTGACGATCAGAAATGTCTTTTTTGTTATTTAGAGCTAGTGCAATTAAAATACCTATTACAACTAGTGTAATTTCACCAATAGCATATAATAGATATTTACTATAGCTGCTTTTTGTTAATGCTTTAAATCTAATCTTTCTAAAAATTTTCATTTTCAATTAATTTATTCTCGTCGAAGTTAGATGCTTTAATGAAGATTTACAAATCGTTATTTTTTTAAATTCCGAACCCGTTCCAAAAGCGTAGGATGTGAATAATGCATAAAGACATAAGCTTTATGAGGAGTCAAATTACTCAAGCTGTTCTTTGATAACTTCTTTAACGAGGTAATTAAAGGTTCAGCCTTATAAGTGTTTTTAGCATAGTCATCGGCTTGATATTCAAATACGCGTGAGACGTAATTCATTAGTAAACCTGTGAGTTCTGAAATGGGAGAGTATAGCAATCCAAATGCAATCAATCCAACATGAAAACTTGAGATTTCAACTCCAATAGCATTCGATAATAATGGATTAGAAATGAAAATTGATAAGATGTAAAGCGTTAATCCTGTTAGTAGGATTGAAGTGACCAAATTAAAAATGATATGCTTTTTTTTATAGTGCCCAACCTCATGTGCTAAAACGGCAACGATTTCTTCATGGTTTAAATCGTTGACCAAAGTATCGTAAAGAGTGACGCGTTTTTCACTGCCAAAACCAGAGAAATAAGCATTGGCTTTGGTGCTGCGTTTTGAGCCATCGATGATGAAGATTTTATTCAGATTAAAACCAACAGATTTAGCGTAATCCGAAATTTTATTACGTAAATCACCATTTTCTAATGGGGTTTGTTTATTAAATAAGGGTACTATAAGTTTAGAATAAAACATATTCATAAATACAGTGAAAAGCGTTACAATTCCCCAAGCATAGAGCCAAAACTGATTGCCTGTGAGTTGATAAAACCAAACAATTAGTGCTATAATGCCTCCACCTAACGTTATCATCATCACTAAGCCTTTTAACTTGTCTAAAATGAATAGTTTTTTAGTTGTCTTGTTGAAACCAAATTTTTCTTCAATGATGAAAGTTTTATAATAGGCAAAAGGAGTGGTGATAATATCGCTTGCTATCATAATAATTCCGAAGAAAATTAGAGCAATAACGATTGGTTTATCCGAATACCCTCTGGCAATATTGTCCACATATTCAAAGCCGTCTAAAAATAGAAATACTAAAGTGAGGACTATTGAAAACAATGATGACCAAATACCAAATTTATAATTAGTGGTTTTGTAAGCCTGGGATTTTTTGTAGTCTTCTGTGTTATAAACATCTTTTAATTCTTCAGGAATCGGATCGTTATAATGTTTAGAATTAATGGCGTCTAGGAATTTGTCTTTGAAGAAGTTTACTATTATAATGCCAATAATGATGTAGAATAATGTTTGAGCTGTCATAAATTAATTTTTCGTCATTGCGAATCACGCTTTTTGGCGTGATGTAGCAATCTGTTTAATGGTATCTTTCAATTAGTGGGATTATTGTGTCATTAATGCCTAATTCTTCGCAATGACGCTTTTATTTAAAATCACGTTGTCTTTTGGCTTCAAAAATAAGAATTCCTGCGGCAACAGATACATTCATAGAATCGATACTCCCTTGCATTGGAATATTAATGTTTTGTGTTGCAGCGTCTCGCCATTCTTGCGTTAAGCCTGTAGCTTCTGTACCGACTACAATGGCAGTTGGTAGGGTGTAATCTTGAGTATGATATGGTTCAGACTCTTGTAAGATGGCAGAGAAAATACTAAAGTTATATTTCTTTAGAAAAGTAATGGCATCCTCCGAGCCAGCCATCGCAATTTCAGTAGTGAATACACAACCAACACTTGAGCGAATGATATTAGGATTATATAAGTCTGACTTTGGATTAGCAATAATAATAGCATCTACATTAGCAGCATCTGCAGTGCGCAATAAGGCACCAATATTCCCAGGTTTCTCAGGTGCTTCAGTAACTAAAATTAAAGGATTTTTAGATTCAAAATTTAAGTCTTCAAGCCTATGATTTTTTGTCTTAACAACAGCAATAACTCCTTCTGTAGTATCTCGATGTGCCAATTTTTGAAATACCTCTTTGGATATTTCAATAATCTCAATATTATATTGTGACATTGCTTTGGCTTCACTTTTAGAAAATAATTCTGGGAAGAATAATAGCGTTTCAATTATATAACCTCCTTTTATAGCCAGAGAAAGTTCACGTTTGCCTTCAATTAAAAACAGACCTGTTTTTTTACGTTGTCTCGATTTTTCTTTGAGCAAAACGAGCTGCTTTATTAGTGGATTTTGTGGACTGCTAATTGATTTACTCATATTATAACAAAAGTAGTGTAATTTTACATGAATTGTAACGTCAAAAACGTCAACTAATAAACCATATCATGAAACATCCATGAGTTAAGTTTTAATGCCCTGCTCAAAATTTATAAGGATGTTCCATTTGTCAAATAGAAATTAATAAATCAAAACAAATGAAAAAAATAGCATATTCTATACTGCTAGTAATTTTAATTACAGCGTGTAAAAATGAGGTTAAAACCGAATCAACTGTTAGCGACGAAGTTTCAAAAGAAGACATTACTACAAGTATTTATCCTGAATCTATTACCAAAGTCTTTGAAGCACATGGAGGTATTGATAATTGGAATAAAATACAAACACTTTCCTTTACTATGGAAAAACCAAATGGCAAAGAAGTAACCACCACAAATCTAAAAACTAGAGCAGAATTAATAGACACACCGACCTATGCAATGGGTTATGATGGACGTAATCTTTGGGTTAATGAAAAAGATGGAAAGGAATACAAAGGCAACGCTAAATTTTATAAAGGCTTAATGCTATATTTCTATGCCATGCCCTTTATCGTCGGTGATGCCGGTATTATTTATGAAGATACTGAGCCTTTAATCTTTGAAGGACAAACTTATCCGGGAATTTTAATTTCTTATGAAGCTGGAATCGGTGAATCCCCAGATGATCAGTACGTCATATATTATAATGCGAAAACTAGCCAGATGGAATGGTTAGGTTATACAGTGACTTTTGGCAAAGATGAAAAAAGTAAAGATTTCCATTTTATAAGGTATAACAATTGGCAAACCGTTAATGGTACTGTGTTACCAAAAAGCATGGATTGGTATACCTATGAAAATAATTTACCAACTGAAAAAAGAAATACAGTTGAGTTTACGGATATTTTACTTTCTGAAAAGGCTCCAGATGCATCAATTTTTGCAATACCCGAGTCTGCTAAGGTGATAGACTAACTTGGTTGCGCCATTGCGAGTAAAGCGCGGTAATATCTTGATGAACAGTTTGCATTTCGATTAAGCTCGATGTGACAGAATGATAATAAAAAAGCGAGCCAATTGGCTCGCTTTTTTCGTTTAGTCTTGTTGACTATATTTTTCAGAATAACGTTTCCAAAGTTCGGTTTGGTGTGTTTCTAAACTTAAACTTCGTCCGTCAATATAAGCATGTGTCAATATATTGGTTCGCATATCTAGAGCGTCACCTTCGCTAATAAATAGTGTTGCACTTTTACCAACTTCTAAAGTTCCATACATCCTATCGATTCCTAAAATTTTTGCGGCATTTTGAGTGATTAACTGAAGCGCTTGTTCTTTGGTTAGACCATGTGCGACAGTAGTACCAGCATAAAATGGAAGGTTTCGAGAATTCATACGTTCCATTTGTCCGCTAGGTTCTAATGAGACTAGAACACCAGCATCAACAAGTCTTTTTGCTTGTTTAAACGTATAGTCATAATCGTCATCTTCTAGTTCGGGTCTCGTGTGTACGCGTCTTAAAAATACTGAAACATCATTTTGTTTTAAGAAACTCCCTAGATTTCCGGCTTGATAACCACCAACAATCGTCAATTTTGAAACACCTTGTGACTTCACAAAATTAACAGCTTCAGTAATGCTCTTTTCATCGTCTGCTTTAATATATAAACGCTTAGAGCCATCAAAGATACCAGCTAAAGCCGCAAAGGGTAAGTGGTTCTCAGCTTTATCTCCTTTGTTATAGCTTTTAGCTTCGTTAAAGTAATCGCTTAGTTCTTTGACTTGTTTAGCATAATCTTTATTCGGTTTCAAACCTGGATCTTCGCCTAACCACCATCGTCCTCTAGTAAAAGAATTTGGCCAATTAATATGAATGCCATCATCTATTTTTATTGCTGCATCTTCCCAATTCCAAGCGTCATACTGAACAATCGAAGAGGTTCCAGTAATACGACCACCTCTTGGTACAACTTGCCCTAATAACACCCCATTAGGTCGCATAGATTCTATAACCTTAGATTCGGCATTATAGGCAATAATACTTCTAATATGTGGATTGAAAGTTCCCATCTCCGCAAGGTCATTTGACGCTTTTACAGCATCTACTTCAACGAGGCCTAGTGTTCCGTTTGAAACTATAAAACCTGGATAGACATGTTTGCCTTTGGCATCAATAAAGTCCATGGCTTGTCTCGTCAGTGGAGTAGAAGCTTCTGGTCCTATGGT
>RCNB010000280.1_pt1 | contig 35562 bp, 33 predicted proteins | sample 2041321 | NCBI WGS metagenome assembly RCNB01 (sample SAMN09708232, study PRJNA481090) | Marine sediment metagenome, whole genome shotgun sequencing project.
TTTGGAGAAGAGAAAGTTGACCGATCCGAGCCATTCCAATCAAAGGACCAGCGTCTGCAACAACTATTCTGGTCACAGAGCGGCCTCCAACTCCTCATCTAAATCCTCAGGAGAATAATCAACTGCTGGAATTCCGAATTCTCCTAAAAGATCTAAGAAATCCTCTATTGATAAAATTGCAATTCGTGCCGCCTGAGAAAGCGTGACATGCCCTGCTTGAAACAAATGAAGAGCTAATGCCTTATTTACTCCATGTTTTAGCAAACGTTCATCAAAGGGGACGGCAAGAAAAGCAGGACGGCCATGCTTTGTTATCAAGGCAAGTCGCCCATTTTTCGCATTTCGGAGAAGATCCCCTGTGCGTTGGCGTAATTCACGAACTGTAAAAACATCAAGTTGTTCCATAGCAACCCCCATTATTAATTGTGCATACACTTGATAGCACAAATAAATTGATTGCGCGAGGAAATTTCCCTAATCTGGTTTCTCTGTTTCCATAAGCTCCTTAACAGTGACTACCAGACAGGCTGCCGTATCTGTAGCGGTTGCCTCCCTATCAGAGTGACTGGCATGCAACCTGGTGGAGCAAGAGTATTATCTGTTGAAGATACCGTAAAGATGTGGGTCCATTTCAATGGATGTAAAGAAGCGCCGGAGGTCCAAGAGATCCGTGGATTGAATAACGGCACCCTTGTTTCAGTGTTCACCTATGGCTCATGCAAAAATCACAGCCAAGTGAAGCTATACAGAATTTACGGTGGAGGGCATGTATGGCCGGGCGAGTCTAAACTGTTGTCCCGGTCGGAGGTTGGAAATTTGAGTAGAAAGATAGATGCCAGTGAAGAGATATGGAAGTTTTTTAAGCGTATTCGTAAAGCAGAAAAAGAAAAGGGTAAATAATACTTCTTGCGGAGTGCAATAAAACCGGAAAATGGAGCGACGTACTCAACGTCTAATATTGAACAGGCTCAATTCGTTAGACCAGCCTTTTTCATTTATCAATTTATCAACAGTAATGGCCCGTCCTATTGTTCCTTCAACTTCATTTAGTATCATACGTAACTGGGGAACTGAATATTCTATATTTGATGGTATGCTCAAACGGTGGTTTTTTTTATAGACCATGAATTGATGGCGTGTCCAAGAGCAGGGGACATCAAAATCAAATTGTCGTGATCGTTTGATGAATTCGCTGCCATCGACTCATGGCTCGGCTCCTTATTCAAATCATATCCGGCCAAAACTGGAATGTGATGCCCTGATTTCAAGCCGACCAATACCCAATCTTCAAGCATAGAGCGCAATTCATCTTCACACTCTCGTAGTGTTTTACCAAAAGTGATGACTCCTTTGAAGAATGGAATACGTCCGGAGAATGTTCCATCTTCAAGCTTGTCATATTCTGCTTGAGATAAAGCATTTTCAATGTAACCCGTGAGAATAAACCGTAACATTTATTTTTAACCTCCGTGAATTGATTTTGAAAAAAACAGTGAAGTTAATTTGGCAAGAATGGATGGCTTAGCAGCTCTTTGCTCCTCTTCGGCTACTGCACTTTCCTTTTTTTCTCTGTATTATAATTCTTGGCATAACGCAAGGTTACATCCATTGTTATTTCAAGCTGTTGTGGCAATCCGAGTAAGTTCGCTTGGATGCGATAATAAGTAGTCTCGAACATCCAAATTCATTCGATCAATTTCTGCCAAAAAAACCACTCGCCGATAAACCATAATTAGCCGCATTATTTTTAGTCTTTCGCAGATTTTCTACCTGTTTTTGAAAGCATGTAAGTTCTCAAGTTCGGGTAAATTACATGTATGCCCTTTCTCTGGATTCCCGCTGTATGCTGGATTACCCGGACTTATTGAGAAATTGCGAAAGCATTTGGTTCTTTCCTATGTCACTTTATATTCTTTGTCATTCTTAATCATTTTAATTGTGACCAGTTCAACCCCCTTGATTTCTTGGTTTTTAAATTATATGCCCTGATATCATGGAAAGCAAACGAAAATTCAGACCAGATAAAAGATAAAAATGGAGAAATGAAATTGGCAAAGCGGGATTTCGAAGAAGAAGTGGTTTCCAACGACTTGGTTCGTCATTACCACGTACACCTTCCTTCCAGTTATGAAGCTTCTAATTCCCTTCCACTCTTGATAGCCCTTCATGGTCGCCTCGGAACTGGGAAAAAGATGATCAAGCAGACAGATTTCAATAGAATCGCTGACAGAGAGAGATTCATTGTGGCCTATCCTGAAGGCTTCAAACGGGGCTGGGCAGATGGTCGTGGTATAACCCACGCGGACAAACAAGGTGTAGATGATGTGGCGTTCATAGGTAAATTGATTAAGGTCTTGCAAGGAAAGTTATCTATTGACCACACCAGAATATATATTGCAGGACACTCAAACGGAGGTTTCATGGCACAACGCCTGGCCATTGAACGTTCCCATCAGTTTGCGGCCATAGCTGTAGTGGCCGCTTCGTTATCAGAGTGGCTGGCAAGCAGGTTTACTCCCAGCAGATCTATGCCCATTCTGTTTATCAATGGCACTGCTGACCCTGTTACACCCTATGAAGGAGGCAGGCAACCTGGTGGAGCAAGAGTTTTATCTGTTGAAGATACAGTAAAGACATGGGTCCGTTTCAATGGATTCAAAGAAGCTCCGGAGGTTCAAGAGATCCATGGATTGAATAACGGCACCCTTGTTTCAGTGTTCACCTATGGCTCATGTAAAAATCACAGCCAGGTAAAGCTATACAAAATTGAGGACGGGGGGCATGTGTGGCCTGGCGAGTCTGAAATGTTGTCCCGGTCGGGGGTTGGAAAGTTGAGTAGAAAGATAGATGCCAGTGAAGAGATATGGGAGTTTTTTAAGCGTATTAGTAAAGCAGAAAAAGAAAAGGGGCCAGGTAAATAATGATTGTTGTGGGGCACAGAGTCAGAACGATCGGCAAGCGGTGGGTGTTCGACTGAAGCGACCTGATGTTAGCCCATCTCTGCAATCATTCGTTCATACTCATCATGAGTACCAATCAAACCCCAGATGCACCAAAAGTCAGGAACTAAAAAAAAGGGTGACTCCGAGGAACCACCCTTTGCATAGGGAGTGGAAAAAATATACAATCAGGACGCTCGCCTGTTACGTCGTAAAATAATTCCAGTGCTAACCCCCCGGCTACGCCGGGGGGTTAGCACTGGAATTAGAATTGCTGGCCTTTTCCTTTGACAGGTCAACCCCTATTGCATATACTTCAGCATATAAAAATTTTTCATATCATCTTCACTCCCCGTGACCTCATTCTTTATGTCAGGGCGAGTGTAAGAGCCTCGTGATCTAATTCAGATATTTATGTCCTTACCGTCTCAGAGAGGAGCTTTTCATGACATCGGAACAGAGGGCGGACGGGGTGGCCTTGGTGCAAGACATCATACAGACCTTTATAAGCGACCCTTCACAAAACAGCCTTCAAAACCAAACCGATGAGAAGGCCTTTGATCAGCCTCTTGTGGGCTTCTCCAGCGGCGATGATCCCCTGTACCAAGATTTTAAAGCACACGTGGGGCCCTTTCACTGGACACCGTGGGAGATCTTTAACAAGACATTCCCGGACCTTCAAGTCAATCCAGGAGAGTTGTCCGTCATAAGCTGGATACTTCCCCAGACCGAGACTACCAAGCAGGATAACAGAAAACAGACCCAATATCCGTCCGAAAAATGGGCCAGGGCCCGCGTTTTCGGTGAAGAATTCAATAAAAAACTCAGGGAAAACATTGTGAACCATCTCGAAGCCGAGGGATACGAGACCGTGGCTCCGATGCTCAGTCCCCTGTGGTCGAGAAGGAAATCGGAAGAGTTCTGGCTTTCGTCAACCTGGTCAGAACGGCATGCAGCCTATGCCTCGGGTCTCGGCACCTTCGGCCTCTGTGACGGACTGATTACACCGGTCGGCAAGGCCATGCGCGTGGGTTCGGTGGTGGCTCGTATCCAGTTGCCTCCCACCCCTCGGCCTTACAAGGATCACTACGAATATTGTCTCTTTTTCACGCACGGTATCTGTGGTGAGTGCATCCCGCGATGTCCCGTCGGCGCCATTACCGAAGAGGGGCATAACAAACTCAAATGTCACAAACATCTAAGGCATTCCGTGCCTGGTTATATAATGACCCATTTTGGGTTCAAAGGACGGGGATGCGGTCTGTGTCAGACCAAGGTGCCCTGTGAATCAAAGATTCCCACCAAGCAAGATGTGTCGGAAGAGGAGGGAAGCTCCCCGCCTACAAGGCGGGGCATCTTGTAAATAAAGAATAAAGGAGCAGAGATGAGATACGATTATCCCGTTATAGACTGTGATGTGCTCGTCATCGGGGGTGGAAGCGCCGGCGCCATGGCGGCCGTTCGCGCCAAGGAGGTGGATCCCGGCCAGAGGGTCGTGGTTTTTGAAAAGGGAGAAATCAAGTACTCGGGTTGCATTGCCAGAGGTATGGATGCCCTCAATATCGTTGCCGTGCCGGGCATATCCACCCCGGAGCTCTATGTGGAATCCAACAGTCTTGCCTGCGAAGGCATCATGGATGAACCCGTCAGCTACCGCATGTGTGAGAGAAGCTGGGATTTACTCAAAAAGCTTGAATCCTGGGATGTCTGTTTCCCTGTAGATGAACAGGGGCAGTATGAGGTACTCCAGGTTCATCCAAAGGGTCGCTTCTGTGTGACCATGAAAGAGCCGGAACTTAAGGCCATTCTTTCCAAGAGGGTTCTGGATTCTGGGGTCCGGGTCCTCAACCGAACCATGGCTGTTGAACTCCTGAAAAACGGAGAACGGGTCACTGGGGCCATCGGCATGAACGTGCGAACAGGTGAAGTCATTGTCTGCAATGCCAAAGCGGTCATTCTTTCTGCCGGAGGAACGGCGCGGTTTGGGCTTCCCAACAACGGCTACCTTTACGGCGTCTATGACTTTCCGGGAAATACGGGGGACGGCTATTGTCTGGCCTACAGAGCCGGTGCCGAGTTGAGCGGGTTTGAGTACACCCTCATCTACTACATTATCAAAGATATCAACGCCCCTCTCCTTTACATTACCCTGACCCGCGGCGCCAATCTCCTGAACGCCTTCGGAGCCCACCGTGAGAAGGAGCACCCCTCCATAAAATCCATGCTTCTTGAACATCACGAAGGCCGTGGACCCATGCGAATTATAATGAGTCACCTTCCTGAAAAAAAGATCAAAGAGATTGAGGATATCTTGTTCACAACCGAGCGTCCCGTACAGGAGCGCTTTTTCAAGGGTCGGGATGTGGATTTCAGAAGCGGGGAGATCGAACTCTGGCCGACGGAATGCTTTCTCTGCGGCGGACACGGTATGACGGGTGTTCGTGTAAACGAAAAGGCCGAAACCAACGTACCGGGCCTCTATGCAGCGGGAGACACATCCTTGGTGGCACGGGGTCATCTCACTGGAGCCTTTGTTTTCGGTGAAATCTCTGCGGAGAACGCCACAGACTATTCAGCAAAAGCAGATGACCCGGAATTGGAAAGAGATCAGGTTGCTTCTTTCCTCAAAAAGAGGGATTCCAGACTGGATCAGAGTGGTAATCCGGTCCCCATAGAAGAATTCGAGTATAAGGTGAGGCGGATGATCAATGACTACATCGTCCCGCCCAAGAACGAGTATAAACTGAACAATGCCCTCTGGTGGATGGACCGATTCCGAAAGGAACTGGTTGAACTGGTTCGGATAAGAGACGTTCATGACCTTTTCAAGGCCTACGAGGTCGAAAATATCATACAGTGCGCTACCATGAGTGCCCTGGCCTCCCGGGAGAGAAAAGAGAGCCGCTGGGGGATGTGGCATTTCAGGCATGATTATCCTGATGTCAATGACAGGGAGTGGATGAAACACATCGTTCTCTCCCAGGGGGAGGCGCCCGAAGATGTCAAGGTCTCACACAAAGAGATCATCAAAATGTAAGATTCCTGCGGGATTTTATAAATGGAGCTTCTTAATCAATCAAGCGAGAGGTGGATGAGGATGAATCTACTGGAGAGCCTGACGGACAACATTGTCATCGATAAGGACAAGTGCACTTTCTGCGGGATCTGCGTGGAGAGGTGCGTGCTGGACAATCTCAGGATGAAGCTGGCCCCTTGCCGCCAGGCATGCCCCCTTGGCGTCAACTGCCATGGCTATGTTCAGTTGATCGCACGGGGCGAGGAGGCCAGAGCCATGGAACTCCTCCTGGAAACCCTTCCGTTCCCGGGGATCTTGGGCAGGATATGTTCACAGCCTTGCGAGGAGTCCTGCTATCATAAGACTATGGATGGCGAAGCCGTGGCCGTTCGTGCCTTGAAGCGCTACCTTGCAGATAAGGTGTCTGTTGGGGAAAGGCCGTTGCCCGAGGTTGCAAAGGAGACCGGCAGGAAGGTGGCCATTGTGGGATCGGGCCCGGCCGGTCTTATGGCGGCGTACCATCTGCGAATCTGGGGGCATTCCGTGGAAATATTTGAATCTGAAAACGAACCAGGCGGGATGCTGCGATGGACCATACCTGAGTTCAGGCTCCCCCAAAATATTGTGGAAGAAGAAATTTCACTGCTGAAGAAGCTGGGTGTTCAATTCTCGTGCGGGGTCTTCATAGGGAAGGATAAAACCCTGGAGGATCTGAAAGAGGCATACCAGGCCGTCATCATCGCCACAGGCTGTCCCCAACATACCCGATTGAATATAAAAGGAGAGGCCCTTCCCGGCGTATATCACGGTCTTCCTTTTTTGAATGGGATACGGAAAGGAAAAAATCCTGAAACAGGCGGCAAGGTCATTGTGATCGGTGGGGGAAACGTGGCCGTTGATGCTGCCCAGACAGCCCTGAGACTGGGAGCTGAGGACGTATCAATGGTCTGTCTGGAATCCGCAGGCGAGATCCCCGCCTTTTCCTGGACACTGAAAGGGGCCTTGTCTGAGGGCATCGAGCTGTTTGACGGGTGGGGCCCTGTACAATTCAGCCCTGAGAAAGGTGTCTTGAAAGGCATTGAATTTCAGCGCTGCCTTGGTGTTTTTGACAGGAAAGGAGATTTCAATCCTCAATTTGATCCCAATGACCGGATGTCTCTCGAAGCGGATATGGCCATCGTCGCTATCGGGCAGCATCCTGACCTGGGATGGCTTGAAAAATTCGGTTTGGCAAAAGGAACCAAATTGGAGGTGGACCCGCTAATCCTCCAGACGTCGGACGAGAAGATATTTCTTGCCGGTGATCTTGTAAAAGGACCCTCCTCTGTCATTGAAGCCATGGCCGGGGGAAAGGAGTCAGCAGAGTCCGCACATCGATATGTGTCCGGTCAACCGATCAGCTATGGCCGTGCCTATGAAGGCCCGGTGGAGACCGATTTTGAGATCGACACGAGCAAAGGGGAAGACTTTCAGAGGATCGAGATACGGGAACAACACTTTCAGGGTAAGGGGGACTTTCTGGAAGTGGAGCAACCCCTAGATGTGGCGTCCGCCCGTCAAGAGGCCGGACGCTGTTACTCCTGCGGACAGCCTTTTGGCAAGTACAGGACCTGCTGGTTCTGCCTGCCCTGCGAGGTGGACTGCCCCCACGAGGCCCTGTGGGTGGAAATCCCGTATCTTTTGAGGTAAGAGGGGTGGAAACTTCTTAAGTACGGATTATCATAAAAAAGAGTAAGATAAAAAGAAAGGGGATGTACCCATGGCTAAATTTCCGGAAGTCAAAGCACTCACATTTGATGTGTTCGGCACCGTATTGGACCTTGGCGGCAGCCTTACACCCTTTATTGGGGATTTTCTAAAGTCAAAGGGATCGGATGTTTTGCCCCAGGATTTCTGGGATCAGTGGCGTTCCAGACAACGAATAGAGCAATATCAGGATACCATGCTGGCGCTGGGCCACAGTGGTTACCTGGAGACGGCCCGTCGAGGATTCGTATGGACTCTCGAATTATACAGCATCCAGGCCTCCATAGATGAGGTGAAGGAGTTTATGACTGCCTGGGAAGACCTGTCTCCATTTCCGGAGGTGGTTCCCGCACTGGAGCGCCTAAAAACCCGGTTCAAGCTTGTCGCCCTTTCCAATGGAGACGTTCACTACCTGGACCATGTCACACAAAACCGGATTCAATGGGATTTCGACGATGTGATCTCAGTGGATGTGGTGGGCTATTTCAAGCCCCATCCCGGCATTTATCGTAGAGCGGCCCGTATACTTAAACTGGAAGTGGGAGAGTGTATGATGGTTTCAGCCCATCCCTTTGATATCATAGGGTCTCGGGCCTGCGGTTACAGAGCTGCCTTTGTGGACCGCTACAGGTTCCCCTATGGGGATCCCCCATACGAACCTGATATTACCGTAAAAGACTTTACCGACTTGGCAGATGTGCTCTTGTAGCTGGATGTGTGATTACGCCCATAGGACGAAGCATGAGAAAGGCGCCATAAAAGGAGAAAAAAGCCTTAATTTTGCGAAACCCTCACAATCCGATTTCCGAGACGTTTAGAGTGTGTTTCGGGCCTTTTTCTTACTGCGCTCCCATGGTCTCAGTTTTCTGGATCATGCCCCACTTGAGGACCGTCTTCTTTTCCAGGTTTTCCATCCCGAGCTTTTCAGCCAAAACCCCCACTACGGCTATGGTCATGATGGCAGCTATCATAAGGGGTGTCTCCATGTCAAAATAGGACATGTAGATGGTCCAGCCGATGCCGCCGGACGTGGTGGCGGCCCCGAAGACCAGCTCAACGGCGATTGCCGCACGCCAGCTTCTGGCCCAGGATATCTCGAAGCCGGTGATCAGATAAGGCAGGGCCGATGGAAGAATGACATGCCAGAAGAGTTTGAGACCCCTCAGCCCGATGTTTTGCCCCACTTCAATGTAAGTCTGGTGGACGGTCTTGAATCCCGTGTAGGCATTCAGGAAGAGGGGCCAGAGGGCCGAATTGAGGACCACGATAAGGAGGGAGAAGGGACCGAGCCCGAACCAGATAATCAGAAGGGGGAGAAGGGCCACGGAAGGGAGGGGATGCATCATGGCCAGGATCAATTCCACGATGCTTGCCACGGCCTGGGATCTCATGCCGAAAAATGTGAGCAGAAAGCTCAGAACGAGGGAGATGGCCATGGCATAACCGATAAAGCTGAAGGTAACCCCCACCCGCATGAACAGCTCACCTGCCCTGAGCCAAAACTGGGTTAATACGTCCAGGAAAGAGGGGAATAAAAGGGGGCTTGTGATCTGGGCCCGATAGAGAACCTCCCATACCACGGCCAGAAAGATCACGAACCCGACCTGGGTGGCCGTCTTGCCGGTCAGCCATTTCCTAAAACTTCCCTCCTCGGGCTTCCTTGCTATGGTTATGGCCTCTTTTGAATTGGACATGAAAAAACTCAAATAAAACTATCTGCTCGTTTAAAAAAATTCAAATTTGTATCGGATAGCCTTTCAAAGCACACAGGGGGTAATGGAGTGTTGGAGCAATGGAGTATTGTATAAATATTTCTATCAGATTAAACCCAACACTCTGGTACTCCATTAATCCATTACTCCATTCTTTTATTTTGACATCCCCCATCGGATCACCGTCTTCTTTTCGATGGTCTCGAAAACCCCCCTCTCCATCACAATGCCGAAAAGGATAATCACCAGGACACCTGAGAGGATTTGGCTGAAATTGACGTACTGCAGGGCCTCAAAGATGAACCAGCCCATTCCCTCGGAAGCCGAAGTGGTCCCAAATACCATCTCCGCGGCCACCACGGTTCTCCAGCTCCTTGCCCATGCCACCTTGAGACCCGCCAGCAGGTATGGGAGCGCAGAGGGAATCATCACGTGCAGGATCAGTTTGAATTTTCTGAGGCCCACATTCCGGCCCACCTCCATGTAGGTCACGTGCACGGCCCGAAACCCCGTGTAGGAATTCAGGAGGATCGGCCAGAGGCATGAGTTGATGGTCAGGGCGACCACGCCGGAGAATCCGATACCGATCCAGACGATGACCAGGGGAATCATGGCTACCGAAGGCATTGGGTGCATGATGGTGGTCAGGACCTCAACCACATAGGCGGCCCTGGTAAAGAGCAGGGCTGCACTGGTCATCACTATGGCGATGAGGATGGATGCAAGCAGTCCGATAACGATGGCGAGGACCGTGTGGTAGAGCTTGAATAGGAGCTCCCCCGAGACAATAAAATTGAAAAAGACCCGTCCCACCTCCCAGGGCGGGGGCATGGTCATCTCAGTGGCCTGTTCCCTGACGAAAAAGGCCCAGATCCCCAACACAATCAGAACAAAGATTGCCTGGTAAGCGGTTCTTCTGAGAAAAGAGATGCTTGTCACGGCCTACTCGTCCTTGTGTCCCAGGAGACTGTACAGGGTGTTCCAGAATTTTCCGAAATCAGGGTCCGTTGCCAGACGCGGCGGTGGGATGGGGTTGTCAAAGAGTTCCAGGACCCTCCCGGGATTGGTCCCCAGTACCAGGATCTTCGTGCCGAGGAGAATGGCCTCTTCGATATTGTGCGTGACAAACAGGATGGTCTTCTTGGTCTCCTCCCAGATCTTCATGACCTCCTGTTGAAGTGTAGTCCTGGTCTGGGCATCAATACTTCCGAATGGTTCATCCATGAGAAGGACCTTGGGATCCAGGGCCAGGGCCCGGGCGATGGCTACCCTCTGCTTCATACCCCCGGACAGCTGATGGGGGAAGGCGGAGTCGAATTTCTCGTTCAGACCGACCATCCTGAGATATTTCTTTGCCTCCGCCATCCTGTTTTCATTGGAACCATAGAGCTTGTTCACCTTCAGGGGATAGACCACATTGTTAAGGGTGGTCTTCCATGGGAAGAGTTGATTCAGGTCCTGAAAGACCATGGCCCTGTCAGGACTTGGCTCCTGCACTTCGTTCCCGTCCAGCAGCACCTGTCCGTCCGTGGGTTTTTCGAAACCCGCGATCAACCTCAGGGTGGTGGACTTGCCGCACCCGGAGGGGCCGATGATACAGAAGAAATCCCCGTCATGGACCCCAAATTCGACATCCTTCAATGCCTGGACCGGCGGGTCTATGTAGCGCTTTGCCAGACCGCTCACTTTCAGTTTTACGTTATTTTCACTTCCGTCACCCATTGGACTCCTTGATCATTCAAATATCCGGGGATTTTCCCCTGCACACACGGATAAAAAGTGGAAGGGCCCCGAGAACGGGAGGACCCTTCCCAGTCAGTTCTCTTATTAATGTCCCGCCTTTACCAGCTCGGGCATGGCAAAGTCACTCAACTTCTTGGGCATCCTTTTGATTAGCCCCACCTCGTGCATAAAACCGGCATACCTGAGAAGTTGGTCCTCGATGTTGTACTCCGACACATCGTATTTCACCTCAGTCTTCAACTGCTTCATGGTATCTTCCACAGACATCTTGAGGGTCGGGGCAAGGATCTTTGCCGCCTGTCTGGGATTTGCCGTCGTCCAGGCCGCAGCCTCATTGTAGGCCTTGACCACAGCCTGGTAGAGCTTAGGATTGTCCGCGGCCCATTTGGTGTTCACCACCACCTGGGCGTTCGGCATCCAGCCGCCCGGGTTTGGCCACAGGCCAGCTATGGATTTCATCCCTTTCGCCTTTTCAAGCACGGCAAATGGGGGGCTCGTCACATGGGCATCTATCTGTTTTGTGATCAGCGACTGATAGGAGATGGGGTGCTTCATTTTCACAATGTAGGTATCCAGCGTCTTGGGATCAAAACCGTGGTTCTTGAGATACCACTGAAGTGCGATGTGGTTTGAACTTCCGGGCGCCGGGGTTCCGATCTTAGACCCCTCTTTGGACTTGAGCAGTTTAACGAAGTCTTTGATGTCCTTGACCTCCGTGTGCCAGGTGAGAAGCTCGTGTTTGTATGCGGTCATCACGTCGCACGTCTTGACAGGCGCCCCCTTGCTCCATCCTTTGATGAAAGGGGCAAAGCCTGATATCCCCACCTGGAGACGCCCGGCGATCAAAGCGCTCCTCACATCCGCACCGGACGCAAAGCGGGTCTCTACAACCTTAGTGCCCGGAGCATATTTTTCGATTAGTTTCTTTTGGACAACGATAGTGTTAACGGCGCACCAAAGTCCATACTGCTGGGCGACCTGCACAGTCTCCGCTGCATAGGCTGCCGTGGGCTGTCCTACAAATCCGATTAAGGAGAAAATAAAAAACCCCAACACGATCAACTTGATAGCTTTCATGTTCAGTTACCTCCTGTGGGTTAAAGGTTATGATATTTGGTTGAGAGGAGACCTAATCCTATACCTCTATTATTATTGTGAAAACGCAATGAAGTGCAAGGTTTCCTGATACTCAATCCGCAATCACTAAGCGCTGATGTATAGTTTCGCGAGTACGAATTCACGATGGCCAAGGGCTTCGGTAGCCGTAAAGCGGCCATTGCAGGTTCTGCGTACCATATCTATCAGTTGATCACCCGCTTTGTCAAGGCGATCTTGTGGCCCAGGGGAATATCCTTCAGGGCATTAACCTTGATCGTCTCCTGGTTGTCCATGTATAGCCCCTCGGCCTCTTCTCCGGATCTGATGTCCACTGTGGCAACGCCCACCTTGTCACTCTTTTCATGAATAAGAAAATGAACCATTACCGTCCTCCTTTCTTTCCATTTACCTAAAGGTCCTTTTGGTTTTTAAAGGTTAAAATAGTTTTTCGGTTCCTTACCATTTAACACCGCAGCCACATCCAGGCACACGGATGTGACCACCCTCTCCTGCCCCTCTTCCGTAAAGGCCCCGATATGGGGTGTCAAAACGATGTTTTCCATCTCACAAAGAGGGCCCTCTTCGGGGGGTTCTTTGTGACGCACATCCAGACCGGCACCCGCCATTTGCTTTTCCTCGAGGGCCTTTATGAGGGCCTCCTCATCAACCACCTCTCCCCTCGACGTGTTGATGAAAAAGGCCGAAGGTTTCATTTTAAGGAATTTTCCGTAATCAAACAGGCCCTTTGTTTCTTCTGTCAGGGTTACGTGGCATGACACATAATCTGAACGCCTGAGCAATTCGTCCATATCCACCATCTGAGCGGAAAGTTCCGATACAAGCACCGCATCCGGGTTTGCGTAGATGTCGTGTGCCAGTATCTTCATTCCGAAAGCCTTTGCCCTTTTTCCCACACGGTAACCTATGCGACCCAGCCCCACGAGTCCGAGAATCTTGCCGTAAAGTTCGACCCCCGTGAATTCCCTTCGTTTCCACTGTCCCGATTTGGTGCTACGGTTGGCCGGAACTAGCTTTCTCGCCAGTATGATCATCATCCCCAGGGTCAGCTCCGCAACGGATATGGAATTCTGCTCCGGGGTGTAGACCACCACAATGCCTGCAGAGGCGGCCGCTTCCAGGTCGATGTTGTCGAGCCCGGCCCCGGCCCGGCCTATGACCTGCAGTTGGGGTGCAGCCCTGATGATCGAAGAGGTCACCCTCGTCTGGTTCCTCACGATAACAGCCCCGAATTCCGGAAGCGACGCCTGAAGCCTTTCAGGCTCTCTCCAGAGATTCGGTTCGAAAACCACGTGGAATTCTTCCTTCAGGGTTTCCACGCCCTGACCCGCGATATCTTCTGTGATCAGAATGGCTTTCACAAATCCGGCTCCCTCCGGGTCAGCCCATTTACTGCTCTATGAGCGTATATGTCACGCCTAACTCTTTACACAAATCCTGGATCTCATTGATCGTTCCTTCCCCGATCGGGATTCCCTGTTCTCGATTTTTCAGGGCCTTGCTGAAAGAGAGTTCCCCTGGAAGGAGTATCTCCTCCACACGGGGTCTTTTTTTACAGGCCTTGATCTCATCAATCATCCGGTCCACCCTTCCCTTGAAACGGGAGACGTCCATGAAGGCCTCTATATCCAGGACGCAGAAAAAGTGCCCCACATCCTGTTTCCTGTCCATATCTTTGTACATGGAGCCGATGGACGAGCCGAAGGCCGCCCCGGAGAGCACGCCCGTAAAGAGTTCGACCATCAGAGCCAATGCATATCCCTTGTGTCCGGCCATGGTCAGGACCGTTCCCATTAAGGCCTCTCCTGCATCACACGTGGGACGGCCTTTTACGTCCAGCGCCCACCCTTGGGGAATGGGGTCCCCTTGTTTATGGGCTGCAATAATGTTACCGCGGGCGACAATCGATGTGGATAGATCGATCCTGATGATTTCAAAGCCCCTATTTGTGGGAAATGAAGCGGCTATGGGATTGGTCCCGAAATAGGCCTGACATCCCCCCTCGGGCGACATGGCCGGTTCCGAATTCGTCATGGCTATCAGAATCATATTCTCTCGGGCCACCCTTTCGCCGTAATAGGAGAGGGTTCCGAAATGCTGGGAGTTTCTGATAGTGGCCGCCGCCACCCCCTTTTCCCGTGCCATAGAGATCAGGCGTTTCAGCACATGAACGGCCTGGACCTGTCCCAGACCGTTTCCTGCATCCACCGCGATGACCGAATCCCATTCCCTGTCAAATGAGATATTTGCAACCGGGTCGATGAGCCCCTTCAAGATCCTGCGAATGTAGATGTTCACCCGTGAAACGCCGTGGGCGGACTTACCGAAGACATCCGCCTCCACCAGGGTGTCTGCAAAGATCTCCGCATTCTCTCCAGGAACACCCGCAGCCCGGGCGATCTCCGCAACCAATCTTTTGGCCTCTTGAATATCGTATCGCTTCATGGAAACACCTCTGTGAGCCCTCAAATATTATAAAAAACTGATATCATTACTATTTTTATGATCTCAAAAAAGGATATGCTACAAAATGAAGAAATATTGAGCTCAGTTTTCGGCGATGCGCCCAATATCGGGCTTGCCTGGCGCATCCATTTCCTCTATATTAATCCGGCTATGCCTGAAAAGATACCCTATATTTTGATTTCCCATTTTCTTGATTTCTGATTCTCTTTCAAAGAGCTTCCTCCGGATATCTTTGAGCTGAGGAAATTCTGGACGGACCTCTCCATCCATGTGGCCATTGCCGAGGACAACATGCTCTCTTACGAACAGCTCAAATCCACATCCGAAAACCTTGAGAGGAAAAAACGCTTCCTTCAGGACAATGCAAGGTAATCCTACCAATTTCAGGATGGAAAGAAGACACATCATCAAGGCCCTCCAACAGTGCGGCGGTGTTGTGGGTGGGCCGAAAGGGACGGCCCGCCTGCTGGATCTCCCACGTTCGACACTTCAGTATCGCATAAAAAAGCTCGGCATTTAAGCCAGATTGCGCAGTAGAATCCGTAGCGAGGCGCAGAAAACCATAGCGAAATGCGTAGTTGGAGCGATTTTGTGACGTAGGCATATTCATAAATATGTCGAGGAACAAAATCGGGAAATCCCGACAAGTCGGGACAGCAAGGATTTTCAAGCCGCAGTAGGTGGCTATTGCACAATCTGGGTTTAAAACGGGCCCTTCAAGAGGACAGGGACCCCGCCGTCCTCAGCCGGAAACATCCCCGGATGATAAGGGCGCCCCGAATCTTGGTTTCCGGCTTCCAGGGTCTCCATGTCAGGCCAATGCCTGACGAATCAAATTGATTCCGCTCAAGAGAAAAACGATGATAAGGATGCGGCGGAAGCCCTTTTCCGGTATGCGGTTGCGCAGATACTGTCCCAGTAGAAGTCCGATAACGGTGGGTCCGGCTGCGGACCCGGACCAAAAGAAATCCCAGGGGCCAAGGACTCCAAATGCCGCCAGAGAAATAATCATGGAGATGATACCCACAAAAAAAGAGAGGCCTATGGCTTTGATAAATGCCTCCTTTGACAAACGAAGGGAGATCAGAAAAATGATCATGGGCGGGCCGTAAAAGCTGGACACCCCGCCGATAAATCCGGCCGCAAGGCCGACCACGGGGCGGAGGAGCCGTTCCCACTCAGGAGAAAGCCGCCATTCCGGTCCATACTTCGTAAAAATCGAGAAGATGACGATACAACTTCCGAGTATGCCGCTCATCAGCGCCTTATCGCCCATGCTCAACAATTTAACACCAAAGACAGTCCCCACGGGGAGGCAGACCATCATGAGCCAAAACCTTCGAATGCTTTCGGTGGGGTGACCACCGTGGAATGTTTGCCAGATATTAGCAAGCAGGATCGGAACGGGCATCAGGCCCACGGCCGTGCGGGCGTCGATAAAAGGCGCCATGAGGGATATGGCGGTCAGCGGAAGGCCGATGCCGACCACACCCTTGGTAAAACCCCCCGCTGCGAGTGCGAATGAGACACAGGCAATTTTGAGAAGACTCCATTCTTCCATAAATTATCTTGGAAAGGCTCTGAATTTCGCGCTCCCGTCGCGCTCTATTTGCTCCACGAGGCCCACTTCCCAATCTAGGTATCCGCGCATATCCTCCTCGGGGGCATCCGTGTGTTCATAGGGTTTGTAATAGAGATCGTTCACCTCAGAGATGGGTCGCTCCATGCCGTTGGTGGTCGGCAAACCGGCCTCCATCCATGCGTGGGTCCCCCCCTCGAGGACCTTAACGGAAACCACATCTGGAAATTCCTTGACTTCCCGGGCTGTCAGATGGGCCAACACGCCGTCCGGAGAGGTTAAGATAACGTGCCCCCTTGATGCAATCTTTTGAAGATCCTCCTCAAGCCGGGAGCGAATTCCCCAATGGGCGCCGAGGATGTGCTGGTGTCTGAACTCCACGCTGCTCGCCAGATCGATGAGGGCCGGATCGGGAGAGGCATGGAGCCTTTTTTCGAGTTCACCCGGGAGAATGGTTTCAGCCCTGGTGAAGCCGAGAACCTCCGGCATGTGCGGACCCCGAGCAAGGGGCAGATTCAAAATGCCGCCCGACAAAACAGAGACATGGGCCCACCCCATCTGAATCAGCCAAGAGGCGGTCATGATGGCCCGGACCTCCGTGTCATCAACCAGCACGATCCTTGGCTTCTGCACGGCCACATACTCATCGGTGGCCTGAACGAGCTGTCCACCGGGGGCATTTCGTGAGCCTTTCAGATGCCCGGCCTCGAACTCCTCCGGGGAACGCACATCCAGGATATAGAGCGTTCTTTCATCTGCCCCTTGCTGCCAGGCCGTCAATGCCTGGTGATCGATCATCCTCACCCCGTAACGATCGGCCACCCTTTGGGCGCAGGCTCTGGCCCTAGCCAAGCCCTCGGAGGAAGGCTCCGGCGCTTTGCGGTCCTTCCCGTACGCCAGTTCAAGGTCCGACAGATGCCAACCCATGGTCCCGTTCTTCAGAGCCGCCACCGGATTGGAAATGCCCGCATTGATCAGGGACTGAGCCCCGATGATGCTCCGGGTGCGCCCCGCACAGTTCACAACCACCAGGGTCTTCGGGTCGGGGGCCAGGTCGTGTACCCGGTAAACCAGTTCGGCTCCGGGCACGCTGATGCCCCCGGGGATACACATCCTGTTGTATTCCGCCGTGGTGCGGGCATCTAAAATGACAAAATCCTCGCCGGCATCCATCTTTGCTTTGAGCGTCTCTGCGGGTATCCTCGGCGTGTCGTATGTGATTTCCACAAACTCCCCAAAGGCCTTGCTGGGGACATTCACACCGGTGAAGAGTTCGAAGCCTGCCTGACGCCAGCCCTCAATCCCGCCCTCCATGACGGCCACGTCAGAATAACCCAAAACGGACAATCGCGCCGCAGCCCTCTCTCCCAATCCCGGGGGTTCGGACGGGCCCTCGTCCACGAGCACCACCCGAGTGGATCGCCTCGGTACCAGATCGGCGAGCATGAGTTCCATCCGGCTCAGGGGTATGGAGCATGCAGGCAAAAGGTGCTCCTTGCCGAAGAGTCCCTGTTCCCGAACGTCCAGGAGGGCCAACTCTTCCCCATCGTTCAGTATCTCTTTCACTCTTTGGTTCGAAACGCGATTCATGCCTCTGTGTCTCCTCCTATTCTGAATGGTTCATCTTCATATCTCACCTTTTAGGTCAAATGCCGGAATGCCCCGTCCTGTGGACGGGGAGCTTCATTATCGCTTAAGGATGACCCTTTCAGTGGGCCAAGTCGGCCGACTGAAAGGCCTACGTGGGTCTGTGGCGAAACAGTTTTTCCCCTTTGGGATCTCCTCTCACCGGGATTCTGGGTCCATCCGGGGCTCTCATCCGGGCGGCCCCTTTCCAATCTCCTTGTGCCTGGGAATAAAAAAGACGGCCGGAAAGCCTGCCAGCCCCATCAAGGCGCTCAAGGTGAAGGCGAATCTGAGGCTGAAAAGATCGGCCAACCACCCAACAAGTACGGTGACCGCGGCTATGCTCAGAAAATGTATGGTCATGTAGATGCCCGTAGCCGTTCCCCTGTGCTCTCCACAGTGGTCGTGAACGATGGCCAGGTTGACAGGTATGAAGGTGAACACCACCCCACCCATCAGGAGGAGAACGGGAAATCGGATCCAATCTTCACCGTAGATGAACAAGAGCATAAGCAGGGATGAGGTGGGCAGGCTGAAAAACAGGACAGCCCGTCGCCCCACGCGGTCACTCATTGTGCCGCCGAAGAAGGTGCCCAGAACTCCCGACAGCTCCAGAACCGAGAGACTCGCGCCGCTGAGCCAGAGGCTCTTCCCCAGACCGACCATGAAGGTCGGCAGAAACGCCGTGAGACTGGCCACGAGAAAGGCCCGTGACAGGGTGATCCCGGTCAACGGGATGAGAACGGGGCGCAGAAGGCGCCACGCCTCACCGAAACCCCCTAAGGAGCTCTGTACCGATTTTGTGCTCGTCTCTTTGAGGCTCAAATAGAGAAGAAAGGAGCCCAGGATTCCCGCGGACATGAGCGGATAGCATCCCTCGAACCCCAGAGCGGAAACAGCCCATACAGCCACGAGTGGGCCGACGGTCCTTGCCCCTTCCCCCCCGGTCATCCAGAAGCTCATGCCTCTCCCCAGGCTCCCGCCCGAGGCCTGCCCCACGAGGATGGGCCCCAGGACGTGCAGAACGGCCGCACTTGCCCCCCCGAGGAGCAACAGAACACACAGCACCGTATAGTTCTGGGCATTACCCAGAAGGCTCATGACAGCACCTGTGAAGGCAGGGGCTGCGATGGCCAAATACCGAAGGTTGACGCGGTCTGAGATCATCCCCACGACAGGGTTACCCAAGGAGGGGAGCCGGAAAAAGACCGTCAGAGAACCGGCAAGCACCATGGAGAGACCGAATTTGGCAATGAGAAGAGGCAGAAACGGAGCAATAAAGCTAGAGTAGACATCATGTACGAAATGTGCGCCGGAAATGATCATTACTTTCTTTGTCTGGAAAACCGATTCACTGCTCTGCACAATTTTTCCTCACAAGCAAGCATTCCTCAATTCAGGCGTATATACGATGTGCCTGGCTTAGGGGCTCATTGTTACTCTATCGCGAGAAGTTAAAGACAGAAACTCAATAGTCTCAAAAGAAAGGAGGCCCAACGGGGATAGATCTCTTTCCTGCATAGAGCACAAAGTATCAGATTCGTTACGTCTAAAGTAGATCCGCTGAACCATGTCAACAGAGCGCTATGGATATTTCAGCAGATCTGGCAGATCTCGAGGATATCTTCACAGGCCGTCTCAAAGTCGCATATCCTACATTCTTTTTTTTCCCTCTGTTTTAGCTTTTTCTCATTATACTCAATGATTTCCCTGTCAAAGGGCAGGTCGCCCGTCTGCAGGTAGCGAACGGCGCCGGCTGCATCCCTGACCGGGACCACGGCTCCCCTGACGTGTTGGTTGGGCGACCAGGGCACGTCAATGGTCCCCGCCTCGATGGCCCGAACGGCACCAATAGCAATATCTCCGTTACCCAGCTCAAGGGCCTTGTCCACTATCAGGCAGGCCTCCTTGCGAATGATCTCCATTTCAATCTTCATCTCCTCATCCTCCACCAGTCGGTGACCTCTAACAAGATGGATGGCCATCCTGGTAGCCTTTAGCCCTTCCGCGTTTGCCTGAGCGGTGGGAATGCCCATGGCCTCGTGGGTGGTCTTGGTGATAACCTGTGTGGCCCCAGCCAAAGCGGCGATGGCTCCGCCCATCACAATCACCGCAAAAGCCCGGGCTTCGTCAGCGGGAAATGCCTGCATCCACTGGTGAGTGGCCACGGATATGAACATGTCCTCGATCCCGAATTTCTTCAAATAGTGATGGCAGACGTTCTCCATCACCCTTAACGCCGCGACATCCTGTAACAGGTTCAGGTTCTGCGCCAGGCCTACGCTGTAGTGCCGGACGCCCTGGCCGGCGGCCAGGAGCATCTCCATCACGGCAATGGCTATGCCGACCCCAGGCGGTATCAGGGTGCCGGTCAGAAAGCCGGGCTGCTCCCTGTGGATCAGCACACCGTTTTCGGCATAGACGGAAACCAACCGGTCCACATACTGGTATCGCCTGATTCCCTCATCGATGGTCATAGCCTTGATGTAGGAGGCCGGATAGGAGATCCCGGCGCCCAGGAAACCCGTAAATCCCGCAGCCAGGGTGATCTCGGCGGTCAGGCGCGGATAGGGAGTTCCCGACAGGGTCATGATAGGTCGGTCCACTGCCTCCACCACCTTTCGCACCTCCTCCACCCCGTGGTTCACAACAGGTAGACCGTTGAGCATGGATCTTCCGGCCTTAACGCTCTCTTTTATCCCCTTTTCCGCCTCCTGGAACTTCATGTTCCTGGTATAGGTATCCGTGGTGGTGGGCAGAAGTTCGGCCCCGCCATCGACCTGCAGGGTCTTAAGGAGTTTGATATGCTCATCGATCAAGGCCACGCCTCCTCTTGGCTGGCACAGTGTTAAACCGTCAGCCTTGGCCCTTTGAACCTCTCTGGCGAAGTTCTTGTGGTCCGGAAGACGCCTGTGGTAGGCGATTGCCTCGTCCAGATCCACCTCTTTGCCTGTAGGCCAAAGGGAGAGGACCTTCTTCCTTTCCTCTTCAAATTCCTCGTCGCTCCATCGTACGTTTCGGACAGTCATTTCTGTTCATCCCTATTACTTCGGTTTCATGCCCGGACCGTTTCCCGGGGGACATTCAATTTTCTCAGATACTTTTTGCCCAGCTTCAGGGCCTTGGTGGGTTCTCTTTCCGACAGGAGCCCCACGGCGTAAAGGAGATAGGTCTCGTCCAGGAAAAGCGTCGGGTTTATGGGGCGCAGGGAACAGGGATTAGCCTCGGAAAAAATGGTCTCTCTGAGAATGACGTCAGGCGCCGGGCCGAAAATGAGAGGTCCTCCGGTCCCTATGATGGTTTTCACCTTCCTCAAGTCCTTCCCACGCAGGATATTGACAGGGCCATTTGGCCCATAAGTCGTTTCAAACCGGCCAGCGTGTCGCTCCATGGCAAATCGGGTTGCAGCGCGGGCCAGTTCCAGGTCCAAGGACTTTTCCGCTTCGGAATGGGGCAGAAATTCAGGATTGCGGGAAAAGCGGCCAACGGCCTGGTTTAGGTCGAGCCCCAGGTTATCCAGTTGCTCCTTAAAGAAATCATCCCCCGCCACCTGCAGGATCGTGGAGGCGTTGTAACGCATTCCCAGGTCGCCCTCCACAGTTCTCTTCACGTAAGGTTCTGGAAGACCTTTTTTCATAAGACCAGGTTCAGTGGCATCTCCCCTTGCAATAGAATGTACATCGGTGGTTGCCCCGCCGATGTCCAGGATCACCAGTTCCCCAAGCCCTTCATCGCCCTCCATGCCCTCTGCCAGGAGCCTGGCCGCGGCGAGTACTGCCGTGGGGGTTGGCATGACTATTTCGTCGATGAATTTCTCAGCCTTTTTCAGACCTTTCGCCTCGATGAGCCTGCTGATGAACAGCTCCCGAATAATGGCCCGGACCTTGTCCACCTCGAGCTCGCCGATCTCGGGCATCACATTGTCCGTGACAACATGTTCTTTTCCGCCGGAGGACAGGGCGGCACTGACTTCATCGACGGCCGCTTTGTTCCCTGCCACAATGATAGGGGCACGAAGAGCGTTTAACTGGCTGAGACCCCTGGCGTTGCTGATGATGGTCTCCATCTCGCCCCCGTCTGTCCCTCCGGCAAGCAGGATGAGATCCAGGGAGGTCCTTTCTATCTCATCCAGTTCCTTCCTGGACAATCGATAGGAATAGGCGCCGATGACCTTGGCCCCGGCCCCCAGGGCCGCTCTCTTTGCCGCCTCCACGGTCAGATCGGGCACGAGGCCTATGGCCGCCATCTTTAAGCCGCCGGCCGCACTGGAGGTGGCCAGTTTGTAACGGAAGGGCACTTCACGGCCCAACAGGTTCCTGATATCCTCAAGGGCCGCATTCAGCCCTATGGTGATATCAGTATCTACGGTGGAAGGCCTCTGGGTCCTGCCGACCACGCGTAGATTGTCCAGATCCACAAGGACGACCTTGGTGAAGGTGCTGCCAAAATCGATGAAAAGGCCGTATTCCGGGTCTGAGATCATTCTTCGGTGACACCCAGGTCTTTTTTCAGGTCCTCTATAACCAGATTAGGAGAGATCCAGGGGGGATAAACCCGGTTAAAGCCCATCTTCTTGAACCTCTCCTCGGTCCCGTCGAAGTCATGCTTTCCCACCACCAGGTTTCCACCGACAACCAGGAGGATGTCTCCCCGCCCGGCCTCGATGCAGGCCTCTCTAAAACCCTGGCAGTCCAGTTCTCCGTGACCGCACAGGGACCCCACAAGGATCGCATCGGCGTTCGACTCAACGGCTGCCTTGATGAAATCCTGCTGGGTGACAAAAATACCAAGGTTGACAAGCTTGAAGCCGGCCCGGTGCAGGGCGTTCTCCATGAGCTTGTTGCCCACAACATGGGCATCCACCCCGATCACTCCCAAGACTAATCTCTTTTGCTTCACTACGAAGGCCTCACCTCATGGTATTACCTAATTGAGCTAAGGCCCAATTAGGGGCTTAATAACCCAGTGGTTCCCCCACGATGACAACAGAGAATGTTTCCACTCCTCTGGTCTTTTTCTCGATAATAGAGGTCACCCGGCAGAGCCGGTCCGGGCTGTTACAGTCAGTGCAGGGCCTGCCCTTTGCACAAGGGGTGTCATCCCCGCGTCTTGAAGTGTTCCTGGGCACGACCTTTTCTTTGATCCGTTTGATCGCAGCAGGAAAATCGTCCACGATCTTGTTTTCACCAGCCACCACGATCACGTGCTTCGGGCCGAAGATCATAGCCGCAACCCGATTTCCGGTATTGTCTATGTTGACGAGTTTGCCGTCCCTTGTCAGCGCGTTGGTGGAGGTCAGGAAATAGTCGGCAGTGACCTGTTTCCTCTTCACCTCCATGATCTCCTCTTTACTCAGGCCCGGCTTCCAGTGATCAAAGTACTCGGTTCCCCTTTCCGCAAGGGAGTCCAGAATATCCATCTCCCGAAGGGTGACAGACCCGCCTATCCCGACCGTGGCCTCGAGTGGGATCCTTTTCAGAATCTCCTTTTTTGCGGCCTCCTTCGTGGCAAAATAGGATGGGATGATGCCGTTTAATTCAAGTTTCTTCAGGATCTCTTTCATTCTTCTTCACTTTCTCACTATCGGGCGACCTCTTTCCAACGATCCCGGGGGTTACTGTAGCAGGACAATGATCCAGCTGCTGAATTCATAGAAACCCGGCCAGGTACCTTCCGGAAGGGGGACAAATAGCAGCTTGGTAAAAACAAGCAGGGTCACAGCGTAGATCATGAAAGAAGTTACGACCAGATGAATCAGCTTTCTTTCACCCAGAAGGAGCATGTAACCCGCGAGAAAGAGAGGTGCCAAAGCATAATATCCCATACGGGGAATCATAAATAGAAAGAGTAGGGGGACACCGAATGTGGCCACCCTCTTCAAATAGGTCTTTGCACCGGTGGGCGTTTCTTCTGTGCCGGCATCTTCACCGTTCAGCGTTATGCCACCCGATGATCGGTGCTGCACAAGCGCTAAAATGTTCAACACCACCTGAATCAGCGCAAAGATAACAATACCGATTGTGATGGCCCGGGGCCAGGAAGCGGCGCCATAACGGTAGTTGGCCAGGTGGTCATCGAACCTGAATGTCAGACTGAAAGCCATAATTGCCAGGAATAACCAGGTCACACCTTCAATGAGAATGGACCTAAGTGTTGCCATGATGAACCTCACCGAATGATTTACCTTGATTTATATGCCCCCTCCCTTGAGGGGGCACAACTCTGTCTTTTTACCTCATTACTTCTTCGCAGTTCCCATCTTTTTGTAGGTTTTTATGGTTTCCCTGACCAGTTCCTTTCCGCCCTCTATGTCACGGTAACTATCGATCAGGTGCATATACTTCTGTCGGTTAAATTTTTGAAAGCTATCGCTGTTCCATGCCTTTTTGAATGCCCACTCAAGGTATTTCTGACGGTCCTTTGGCACTTCACTCCGGAGGAAGAAGCCCCGGAACCTGTAGAGAGGTGTGAATTTTGCCCCGATATCAGTCAGACAGGGCACATTGGAAAAGGCCTTGGGACGCTCTTTTAGAATAGTGAGGATCGGCTTCATGTCTCCGGATTCCATGTATGGGCGAACATCGCCCGGCTGCTCGAAGAGGGCATCCACATGACCGCCCACCAGGGCGCCGTAGCGCTCCGCAGGCTTGTCAAAGGAGACCTGGGACATTTTGATGCCCTGGTCTTTCTCTAAAAGGGAAGTTACCACACGTTCCATGGAGCCGACGTTGGCCACGTTGGCCAGCTTGACCTTACCGGGATTCGCCTTTGCGTATTTGACGAAGGCTGCCCAGTCGGGAAAGCGTTTGTCATTGGGTCGGACATAGATCTGGCTGAAGGCGATCTGGGCAATACAAACAGGATACCATTTCTCGGAAGGATTCTCCTTGATGACGCCCGAGGCATAAAGAGTAGCGGCGTCATCAATATGTTCGGTGATGGTGTAGCCGTCCGGCCTGGCCATGAAGAAGTCCGAAAGACCGGCAACCCCACTGCCCCCAGGTTTGTTAACCACCTTGATGGGTACACCGACAACCTTCTCCAATGCGATGGCCATGGCCCTCGACACCTGATCCGACCCTCCCCCTGCGCCATAGGGTACGATCATGGTGATCGGCCTATTGGGAAACTCATTTGGTTTTTCCAGGGCGAGTGCTGTGACGGAAATACAGAGGATGAATACCAGGGAAAATGCCAGTGAAATTCTCCAAACCGTGCTTTTTTTCATTGTGAAACCTCCTGTGAAAAAGTGTTTATGGTTATTCCCTCGGCCAAAGCTTACAAGGAATTGACTGCGGGTTCAACAAATTCCTATGTTACAACAAGGGATGGACGATCGCGACTATTTTTATTTATTTAAATCTGGCCCCAGGTCTTGTTTTCCACTGCAAAGCGGGAGACTACATCCCAGCGGACGGTGGGTGCTCCTCCGGGGACAATGAGATCGCCGTTGACCATCTTGAGTTCAGGCTCGAGCAAATGTTCCTTGCACTTTAAAAATCCATTCATCTCTCCTGCCTCCCTGATCAGTCCCGTTTCGTGCAGGACAAGGGCCTCATGTCGGCACCCGATATCCAGGGCTACGCCATTGCCCACAATGACCTTGAATTCCGCATTTTGCGCCTTGTTTATCAAGCGAGCCAGCTCGGCCCGGGAGCCGCATTTCATGAGTTTGAATTTTACAGCCTGGGCGCATTCGTTTTCGATCGCCCTGTCCAGGTCTGCCTCACTGGAAATGGCCTCGTCGAGCATCAGGGGGACAGATCTGATCTTGGAAAGACGAGACATCTCCTCCCATGCATCCGGGGCCAGGGGTTGTTCCAATAGCTCTATTGTGCCGGGATCAAGCTCATTGAGGAATCTTACAGCCTGTCCGTAGTCGTAGCCCTGGTTGGCATCGACCCGTATTTGAACCCCTGGCCTCAACTCCTTCTGAAGGGCCTTCAGCCGTTCGAGGTCCTGATCCACATCAAATCCGACCTTGAACTTCAGGGTGGCAAAACCCTGCTCCTGCAACCTCTCCGCGTCGGTGACAAGATCCTTAATGGTTTCCCCCTGTACGACCCCCAGTATGGGTATCCTTATTGATTTGTCATTGCCCCCGTTCAATCTGTTTGCCAGTTCCTCCAGGGCAGTGAGCAGAGGGGTAATGGCAAAAGATAAAGGTCTTTCGGTCTTGTTGATCTCTTTTAATAGTAGTTCCGGGCTTTGACCGATCATCCCGGGCGCCCATTTCTCAATGAGATCCCAGGCGTCCTCCGGGGTCTGGTGGAAATACCCGGGAACGTTGGTTATCTCACCAGATCCCTCGATCCCGTCGGCCCGGATCCTGATCAGGACAGAGTTGAATTCATTCAACGTGACCAGGGAGAGGTGGTAGGGTCTCGCCAGAGGTAGGCTGGTCCTGAAAGCGGAAACTCCTTGAATTGTCGCTACCATGGGTCCTCCACTAAGCCACTGCCCGGATCTTGAAGGAACTATATATATTCCAAACCAGGGTTAAAATGCCGCCGACCATGAAAACAGCGCAGACTGGTCGGGTGAAGAAACCGACCCAGTTATATTCTATAATGATGATGGCTTTCACAAAGGCGGACTCTCCGAGCTTACCCAGGATGACACCCAGGATGATCCCGGCCACCGAATAACCACTTCTTCTGAGAAAATATCCAGCAACGCCTGCCAGAATCATGACCCACACGTCCATAAGGGTGTTACGGAGGGCGTAACTGCCGATAGTGGACAGGATAAAAATGATCGGGCACAGGATTCGGAAAGGAATCTTCAATAGATTGACTATGGTTTTTGTCTCGATGTAGCCCAGGACAAAAATCAACACGTTGGCCACAAACATCGATACAAAGAGCACCCAGACCAGTTCGGGGGCCCGTACCATAATAAGCGGCCCCGGTTCCATGCCGTGGATCATAAAAACGCTGATCATCATGGCAGTAATGGCACCCCCCGGGAGACCTAAGGCAAGTAAAGGGATCATGGCACCGCCGGTGGCTGCGTTGTTGGCCGATTCGCTGGCCACGACACCTTCCAGCTCACCCTTGCCAAAGCGTTCCGGGTGCTTGGACCATCGTTTGGCCTCATTGTAGCTTAAGAAGGCGGCCAGGGTGGCCCCGATACCGGGCAGAACCCCGGCGAAAAACCCAAGGATCCAGGAACGCACGATGCAAATTTTCATGCCCCAAAAATCTTTGAAAGAGGGGAATTTCAATCCCACCCTTGGCGCCTTGTATTTGAAGGTAACCATCTTCTCGGCCTGGACAAAAACCTCTGAGAGGGCGAAGAAGCCGAGGATCAGCGGGATGAAATGGATCCCGGCCAGTAGATAATAGGTCCCGAAATTGAAGCGGGGCAATCCTCCGGCCGGGTCCGTCCCTACGCAGGCCAGAAGCAGTCCTGCAAGCACCGATAGCCACCCTTTCCAGAAGGTATCCGCACCGACGGAGGCAGCCACATTCAGCCCAAAGAAAATGAGAGCGAACATCTCCGGGGGGCCGAAGGCATGAATAGCCCAGCGTCCGACTATCGGGGCGGCAAGCATCATCACGAGAGTAGAAAAGATGCCGCCAAGGGACGATGAGACGATAGCAGCGCCAATTGCTAATCCTGACTTGCCCTGCTGGGTGAGAGGGTACCCATCGAATGCAGTTGGAGCGTTTTCTGCGGATCCCGGGATGTTGAAGAGGATGGCCATGACTGCCCCTCCGTAGGTCCCCGATACATAGATAACGCCGTAGATCATGATGGCATGGGTAGGTTCCAGATAGATAGTGAAGGGGAGGATAATGGCGCCAAGGGTGACCATGTTGATCCCGGGCAAAGCCGCAAAAAACAGCCCGCCGATGAGCGCCGCAAAAAAGAACAACATCGCCATAGGATCGGTAAATAAACCGATAATTCCAGTCAATAAGTTTTCCACAATATTCCTTTACCAGCGTCCCTGTCAGATTAGAAGTTATCAGACGATTACTAATTCGTTCGGGATCTCATCTCGCGTTAATCTGCTGTAGGCCAGAACCGTATTCAAAGTTAGTAGACCGACGTGTTCCGATCAATGTACTCATCCATTTGTCTACAATAAAGGAGAATGAATGCTTTCGTGTTAACTGACGCCAAGTTTTTGATAAATCCTTTGCATCCTCCTTTTTGCTTCCTCTTTTACTTCGAAATACAGGTGTCTGCCATGGCTGTCCATGGCGACGGTCAGCGGGCCGAAGTCTTTGACGCGGAACTGGTACAGTGCTTCCGGATGAAGATGCTCCCAGTATACCGCCTCTACTTCTTCAATTTGTTGGGTCTCGAGCGCCGCCGCGCCACCGACAATGGCCAGATAAACCGCTCCGTATTTCTTCATCGCTTCAAGACTGCCTTCATAAAGGCCGCCTTTGCCGATAATGGCCCGCACACCGTACTTTCCGATAAGATCGGGTGTAAAACGCTCCATCCGTGTGCTGGTGGTGGTTCCGACACAAATTTTTTCCCATTTATCACCGATTTTCCTGAGACTGGGTGCTGTATGAATACACGGCATCCCTTCCAGGCTCACGGGGGGTTCATGGTTTTGGTCGAACATATATATCTGAGTCAGGTCCCTGATTCCAAACAGGGTGCCGCTAAAGTAAACGACATCTCCAGCTTGGAGATCTCTGATTACCTTCTCCGTAAAGGGCGTATGAAGGTGTTGTTCTGCCATCTCTTATTCCTCCTAATAATGACTAATAGCCGTACTCCACCCGTCCATCGGGAAAAATTTTTGCTCGGGCTCTGCGGGCCGGCCAACATTGCGTATTAACGGCTACCGGGTTCTGTGTGATATGTGTGTAGGCAACTTCGATGTGGACAGCCAGTGTTGAGATATCACCACCCAGGCCCATGGGGCCTCTGCCCATTGCGTTTATTGCCTCCTCTAATTCAACCTCCATTTTAGCCACCTCGGGATCGGGGTTCCTTTGGCCAACCGGTCTGACAATGGCTTCTTTGGCCAGCTTCATTACCAGGTCAGCCGTACCGCCGATGCCCACGCCAATGATGCCGGGCGGGCAAGGGTTGGCCCCCGATTCGAACACGGTGTCCACCACGAATTTTTTTAAGGCTGCAACGCCGTGGGCGGGGTAAAACATTTTCATGGCACTCATGTTTTCAGAGCCGGAGCCCTTGGGGGCCATCAAAATGTCTATATATTCAGCATCTTTAATGTAATCGAAGTAGATTACCGGGAGCCCGTCGCCCACGGAAGTTTGGGGATTGACACGCGTCAACGGATGAGTGGAGCTTCCACGAAAAGGGAATTCCTGTGTCGCCCTTTTTGCCCCTTCGCGCAACCTGGTTTTGATTTCATATCCGTTCCAGGCAAATGCTGAACCAATTTTGACCATGTAAATCGGCAGGCCTGTATCCTGGCAGATCAGTGTCCTGTTTTTGTCCGCTATTTCAATGGTCTTGAATATGGCCTTGAATACTTCTTTGGCCGTGGGTTTGGTCTCTTTTTCAGACGCGCGTTGAAGAGCTGCCCTAACATCGGGTGGTAGGTCGCATAGTGCCCGAATATACAATTCCTTCGCAGCATCTTCCACAATTTTGTAATCGAAGGTGTTCATCTGTAAAACCTCCTCAACCGGATATACCGGTAAAGCATCATTTAAATTATAAATTGTAACAGATACATTTAAAAATTAGTTAACGACTTAATGGATTTAAAGCCTTGCCGCGCAGAGGCGCAAGTCCAGGCATTTATTTAGTATTCCCTGCCTTTACATCTGTACGGGAAATAATTTTCATCCTGTGTTCTTTAAAATCCAGGGCCAAAACGAAATCCGCCAATGCCTTCAATGATTCCTCGTCCAGATTGTATTTAGGCATGGTCGTCCACCGGCTTTCCGCCTGCGGATCTTTGATAAATTTTATCAGCCAGGCCTGCGAGCGATCTCTGACGACCACGTTAGCCAAATCGGGGCCTACAATTCTCCCTCCCCGCCCGTTGATATTGTGGCAGTAGGCACAATCCAGCTCGACAAACAGCTGCAGGCCTTTCAGTTCCGAAGCGTTCAGGGAACGATCGGGAACAGGAATGATCCGGCCGTAAGAGCGTGCGCCGCCAAATCCCATCAAGGTTAGATAGATTATGCCTATAAGACACAGGGCACCCATGGCCGTCGCAATAGGACGATCCGCCACACCCCGCCACTTTGATTGGCTCAGCCACGGCATACTGAAAAGGATAGCTACCCCTCCAATGGGAATGACCAAACTGCCAATAACTTCAGCAGATCCGGAAAAAAATGTTAATATTTGAAACAACCACATGTAGTACCATTCCGGTCGGGGAAGGTAGTCCGGGTCGAGGGTGCCGGCTTTGCCCTCGAAGGGAATTTGCCCATAAATCGCAAGCAGGAAAATTACACCCAGAACAATCACAGATGCCATCGTGCTTTTAAACAGATGCTCTGGATAAAACCGGTAGATGTGTTGCGGAAATGGCTTTACGTGTTTTTTACCGACAGCGTCAGATGCAAGGGGGTCGGCCACCCCATGAATTCTCACCAGATAAATATGAAAACCGATAAAGCCAAGCATCAGGCCGGGAAGCAGCAGCATATGCATAGAAAAAAAACGGGTCAATGTGAGCCCCGACACCCTGTCGCCTCCCAGCATCAACCTTGCCATGAAATCGCCGATCACCGGAATATCTTTGGGAATGTTAGCCGATACTACCGTAGCCCAATAGGCCTTTTGGTCCCATGGCAACAGGTACCCGGTAAACCCCATTCCCAGAGTCAGCAGAAAAAGAACCACCCCTGCCACCCACGTCAGTTCACGCGGGGCTTTAAAGGTCCCGGCAAAAAAACCATGCATCATGTGAATGAAAACCAGCACTACCATGGCACCGCCGCCCCAGTGGTGGATTCCCCGCAGGATTCGTCCCATACTCACTTCGTTCATGATATAATTGATCGACTCATAAGCCAGATCGGGAGAAGGAACGTAATACATAGCCAGAAACATGCCGGTTAGGGCCTGCAGGATGAATAGGAGTGCACACAGGCTTCCCATGGTTGCGGGCCAGCCAAGTCCTGAAGGTAGCTTTTTATACATAAACGGCTTCAGATAGAGATCCCACCCGATACGGTTGATGATAAATGAGCGCAAGTTGGACATCTCACATTACCCCAACAAACAAATAGCCGTTTTCGACCTTGAACACATGGTGATCAAGGGGACGCGGCGGCGGTCCGGCGGATACATGCCCATCCGCATCAAATATTCCGCCGTGGCAGGCACATAGATACAGCTGTTTGCTTTCATCCCAGTGGACTGTACATCCGAGATGAGTGCAGGTTGTATTGAAAACCACCACATTGTTGACATCCGGCCGCCGAGCGATCATAACCGGCTTCACTTCCTGGCTTTTATGAAAGCCGCTTTTGACTTCATAGCGCATCGTTACCGTCGTTACCTTGCCGGGCCTAAAATCTTCCATTCTGCCAAGCGGCACCCATGTCTCTGGCGATTTTTGAAGGGAAGGACCAATGGCTGCTGTTGCCAGCACGCCGCCAACTGCAAGGGCACTGGCCGCACTGAGGCCCCAGGTTATTTGTTTCAGAAAGCAACGGCGATCCGGATTATCGAGATGATGTTCTTTCGCGGAAAGATCGAAGACAGCCGGTGCTTTTTCACATGCGGCTGTTTCTTTATCCCGAACTGCGGGAACCTCGCTCTTGAAGTGCAACAGATTCTTTAGTGCCATGCGCTGAATGTACTTGATGGCCCGAGTCGGGCTGATTTCTTTGGGGCAAACGGACGTACAGTTGAACTCCGTTCGACAATTGTAACAGGACTCCAAAACCTGATTCAGTCGAGTGTTAAAAAGGCCGTCCCGACTGTCTGCCAGGAGGGTGAAGGCCCGGTTAAGGGCGCCTGGTCCCACATACTCTTTATGATAATTCACCATGGTACAGCTTGAGACACAGCATCCACACTGGATGCACTCGGTGGCCAAATCAATATCCATCCGTTCTTTGGAATCCGGACGAATGATTGCCGGTTCATCCGTTTCCATGGCCGGATCAAAGAAGGGGAGTGCCTGCTCGTATTTCTCGAAAAAAGGATCCATATCTACGACGAGATCTTTAATTACTGGGAAATGGTTTAGCGGCCGGATAACTATTTCACTGTGGGATGGAAGATCACAAACATTAGTTTTGCATGCCAGTCTCTCGCAACCGTTGACCACCATGCCGCACGACCCGCACATGTTTACCCGACAGGCGTACCGGAAAGAGAGGGAAGGATCCTGTTTTTTCTGGATTTGGAGCAATACATCCAGGATGGTTGTTTTGGTTTCCTCTTTAATATCCAGCTTAAATTCATCAAAATGCCCCTCACCACCAATGGTGGGATCATAGCGAAAGATTTTGACTTTTCTTTGATTTGAAGCTTGTGTCATCTCGACTTTAATACACCTGTTAATAAATACTTGCCCAGATAATAATCATCATTCCTGCCGCCAAAGCCAATAAACCGGCAATAAGCATTTTTTGATATTTTACTTTTACAATACCAAAATCCAACAGAATCACTCTAAGCCCTAATGCCGCATGGAACACAACGGTTATGAGGAGAAAAAACTGAATGATGGGCATATAAGTAAGGGTGACATGGAGTCCAAGAAAAACAATGATGGCAATGGCCGAAATTCGCTGCCAGATCCAGGCCCACATGCCGATGGGCGTGTTCAGACGTCGATGGGGATCCATCTCGCCCCATTGCAGCGGCGAGCGGTAGTCAATCTTCACTTCTTGCGTCATTTTAAATCTCCTATGACATAAATAATCGCTGTTTTTCACCCTCTATGGCTGCTTACCGGTTTTCCTATTTCAGGGTCTACAGCGTTTATTTGGAGTACTGCTTACATTCTTTCAGGCTCTTATAAGTAAAGGCCACGGGTCTTTCATCGAATTCGGGCACTCCGTCCATCCCCATTTTTATGAAAATGTTGAAAAGAAAATCGTCGTCATTTTGATCTGGAAAATCCGACCGAAAATGGGCACCTCGCGTTTCTTTCCGCAGTCGGGCGGATCCGGCCACCATTTGTGAAACATCGATCATATTTAAAAGATCTATAAATTGGTTCCAGGGCATGTTGTAAACCTTCACGCCTTCGATACGTATTTTTTTCGATTCAACGCTGATTGCTTCAAATTCGTCAATAGCTTCTGACAGGTCGGGCTCTGTCCTGGCAATCCCCACTTTGTTCCAATTTATTTCCCGGATACGGTCTCGTAGTTCAAAAACGCCCAGGCCATTCGAAGTATTGAAGGGTTTCAAGTACCGTGTTACCAGTCGCTTCACCAAACCAGGAGCCGTATCGGGGACTTTACGGGTTTCCTCCGTAAGATAATTTGCAATTGCCTTTCCAGATAGACGACCGAAAACACAGGAATCGCATATACCATTACCCCCAAGGCGGTTAGCACCGTGGACGCCACCTGAGTCTTCACCAGCCACAAACAGTCGCTCTAGGGAAGTACGGCATTCCTTATCGATAGTTGCCCCGCCCATAATATAGTGAGCGGTTGGTGACACCGGCACCTTCCCACGGACCAGGTCGTACTTGAACTGGCTGCATCGCGCGACCATTCCCGGAAAATTATTTTCGACAAACTCAGCGCCCAGGTGTGCGGCATATATATGGATCCCTCCCTCCTTGCATCCACGCCCGGACTGTATCTCGAGGTAGGAGGAACGACTCATAATGTCCCTGGTGGTACGTTCCATTCGCTCAGGGTCGTAACGTTTCATAAATCGCTCGCCATCGCCGTTGAGCATGTGGGCGCCCGCTCCACGCAAACCTTCTTCGAGCAACGCACCGGCAACCACACTTCCGGGAATGATCAGACCTGTAGGATGAAACTGGACCATTTCCATGTCCCGCATGATCACTCCAGCTCTATAAAGCATGCCCAGACCGTCTACGGACTTTTCCGGTCCGGGCGCATGAAACCGATATTGCGTTGGTCCGCCTCCGGTGGCCATCAATGTTGCTCTTGCTTGCACCTCAAAGAATTCACCCTTTCTGATATTCAGCAGGAGGGCACCTGTTACCTGCTGACCGGCAGCATCTTTGAGAAGATCAACTGCCCGGCACTCTTCCAAAACTTCAATACCTCTTTTAGCCACTTGCTCAGTCATGCGGCTGATGAGTTCGATTCCAGTCAAATCCCCCTTGTGGACTGTGCGGTCATAGGATTGACCGGCAAAAGCTTTTTGATGGATCGTTCCATCCGGATTGCGGTCGAAAAAGCAACCGTATTTGGTTTCCATTTCTTTGATGGTGGCAGTTGCCTGTTCAACCAAAGTTGTAGCCAGTTCCTGGTCGTTTATATACTGGCCGCCCTTTAAAGTATCCATCAGATGCATATCGTACGAATCGTTATTATGTAATACCACATTAAATCCGCCCTGCACCATGCGGCTGCATCCACCTTTGCCCTTCAGTGCTTTGGTCACGATGAGTATCTTTAGGTCAGGGTTGGCATCAAACGCGTTCAAGGCGGCAAGCTGGCCAGCCGCTCCCATCCCGATAATTAGAACGTCGGTTTTTATCTTTTCAATCATGATGTCTACTCTTCACAGGATCGGAACATACCTTATCCTAACCTGGATAAACAGGAAAAGTGCCTAAAGTGAAGGAGTCGCTTCGCTCCGTCTATTCACATAAAGTAGACAGAATTTCACAGATAAGAAACTCAATTTCCATATCCCTCAATCTTTTAATTCTTAAGCAGGATACGCCGGAAACAAACAGGTTGCAAAAAGTTAAATCGCCGTTCATTCTTCTGAGGACCTTTACAGCAAAGGCTTTTCCGGATATACAAAAATTTTTTTGCGCAATTTGAACACGAATTTATTTATAAGGTACTAAAGCCCTGTCCTCTCATATATCGGTTTCGAAACTTTTGTGCACGCTTTTACGCACACTTGCAATATGTTTGCGCATCAAGTCTTCAGCCATCCTGCCGTCCCTTTACTCAAGGGCCTCCATAACCTGCTTTTTTGGCCAGGGTGTTGGGTTTGTAATCATGATGCCAACATGCTATAGGGCAATTTACGCACTCCGGTACAGCTTGGTTAGGATGAACTCTTCATGACCAAGGACCTCCTGCGCAGTTAGGCGACCGTTACAAGTCCGGGCCATCATATCCAGCAAGTTTTCGCCCGATTCCTCAAGAGTCATCTCGCCACGGAGAATGGCCGAACAGTCGTAGTCTATATGTTCTGACATGGTCTCGACTGTAAGCGGGTTGGCAGAGAGCTTGATGACCGGCTCAATGGAGTTACCACAGATGTTACCCTGGCCGGTGGGAAATAAATGGGCCACAAAACCTGCTGCTGCCCAAAGGGTAACTGCCTCTCCTGCGGCCGAAGATGTGTCCATAAACCACAGACCCGGACCGGTAGATGCCTCGGCTGGTTTTAGCACACCTACATACATCGACTTCTTGCCGATCTTCTGGAGGTTTCCAAATGCCTTTTCTGAAAGGGGGGCCAGCCCGCCCCGGATGTTTCCCTTAGTGGGCTGGGAACCGGATAAATCATCAGTCTTGT
>RCNB010000281.1_pt1 | contig 35469 bp, 32 predicted proteins | sample 2041321 | NCBI WGS metagenome assembly RCNB01 (sample SAMN09708232, study PRJNA481090) | Marine sediment metagenome, whole genome shotgun sequencing project.
TAACCGAAGACATTTATTTGATTTTTATAATTATAACGTCTGAAAGCCCCTTATTTATTAGGTTTGGGAAATCATTGCTGGAACTTTCACCAACCAGAAGTATACTTTTATCAAGATTCTCAACAGCATCAAAACCATAATCCAAACTTGATCCTCCAAAAGAACCCTGCCAGATCAAATTGCCGTCTGGATCTGTTTTTATTAACCAAATGTCGTTTTCTCCTTGATTTTCTTCAGCATCACCATCACTACTTTTCGAATTTCCGGTAATAATAAATCCGCCGTCATATGTCGTACTTACACCCTGGGCCGCATCGAACTGCGAACCTCCAAAGGTCTTTTCCCATAACAGCTTACCATTATCATCTATTTTAATAAGCCACACATCAGATTCCCCATGATTCATTGAAATATCTATATCGGTGCTAAATGTGTTCCCGGTAACCACATAACCCCCATCATCAGTTTTAGCAATATCATAAGCGATTTCTATGCCGGAACCGCCAAAGGATCGTTCCCATAACAATTCACCCTTAGCTGTTAATTTAATTACCCAAAAGTCGTAGCTACCCTTGGTATTGGAAATATCATAATCATCACTTTCTGAAAACCCAGCCATCACAAAACTGCCATCATCCGCTTCAATAACCGCATGGGCTCTATCATTGTTAGTGCCTCCGTAGTAACTCCTCCATTCCAAATTGCCATTGGCATCTATTTTAGTTCCCCAAAATTCCCCTACACCATGTAGGGTTAGATAATTGCCCTTGAAATAAGTGCCATCGTCAAGGGCGGCTGTAATATCCAAAAATCCTGCGAAGAAAAATCCTCCATCAGCAGTTTGTAATAAATCATATGAATGATCATGTCCAGAAAATCCAAAACTTTTTTCCCATTCAATGACCCCTAATTCATCCAGTTTTAAAATCCAGTTATCATGGTATCCTTCGTTGTTACTTCCATCTCCATCATCGCTCATGGCGTAACCCGCTACGGCATAACCACCATCTGAGGTCTGGATTATTGACTGACCCCGGTCATCCTTACTGCCCCCATAGGTATTACTCCATGCTACATTTCCTTCCTCATCTAACTTTAAAACCCAATAGTCATTTACTGGCATAGACTTGCCTCCAAGATCTCCATCGGTACTTTTTGAATACCCGAGAATTGCATATCCGCCATCTTTCGTGTGAATTACCGATTGTGCCGTTTCTTCGTCAGTACCACCGAAACTCTTCACCCAATCTATCTCACCTAAAAACACCGCTTGGTCATAGCCGTTATCCTGAATTACAGAATCGTCACCTGAACATGAAAGGAAAAACAGCGCTATAGCTAATATTAAAATGTTTTTCACAGCTATTCTAATTTGACTTTTTAATAACAAAGAGACCGGAATTGATATCATTCACAATAATCTTTTCACTTTCAAAATAAGGATAAACACTCCATACGCCTTCAAAAGCGGCGGTGTTATTTGAGGGATAGGTATCAAAAAAACCCTCTTCTACGATACTTTGCCCTTCTATGCCGGAAATATCAAGAATTCTGACCCCTGCAGTATAATTTGCGAGATAAAAAGCATCTCCTTTTACATAACCGTTGTGATCAATTGCTCCTGTTTCACCTAAATAAGTAGTGTGTAAGATTGGATTGTCTAGATCCGAAAGATCAAAGACCAGGGTCCGCGAATCAAAACCAAGTTGGATCTCATCTAATTCATCTCCCAAAATAAAATAGCGTTGGTCTTCAGAAAACCACCCCTGATGCGTATATCCTAAATTCGCGTATTGAAAAGTACTGATCTCCGCAGAATTATCTTTGTCTGTTATATCCACAATAGCAACTTGATTTTCATTTGCGCCGATAAAAATTTCCTGGCCAGTATAATCAGCGTCAGGGCCAATATAGGTAACAACTTGTGCATCATGAGAGTACCCATTGGCACTATACCCTCCTGCAGCAATTGGATTTTTGGGGTCCTGAATATTAATGAAGTGCGCTCCTCCGTTAAAAGTGTCAGTGCCAACCGCATACGCATATCCGCTAACTTCATTGATAACAATATTATGTGCATTACCAAAACCAGTATAGCGGGTATCTGCCTCAAAAGTTTCAGGAGGACTAGATACATTCCTCAATTTGGTTAAATCAAAAACCTGCATCCCATGGCCGCCAGCCTCAGAGACAATAAATGCATGGTCCTGGTAAACTTTTATGTCTCTCCAGATACTAGTGCCAGTAGCTGAAGGTAATTTTCCAAGATAAATCAGTTCTTCCGTATCCGTTATATCAACAAATGCAGTTCCGTTATTTAAACCAACCAAAGCGTATTCTTTCCCGGTAGTGGTGTCTGTCCACCCCCAGATATCATTTGCTGATACAGCACTAAGTTCTGCCAAAGAAATCCGGCCGAGGAAGTCATATCCATTACACGGATAAATTCCTGCCATGCCACTAGTGCAAGGCAAAAAACCTGTTTGCGGATTTTCAATGATATCATCATCCATCATCATGGAATCACCATCATCAGCGGCAGAATCATCACTGTTAGAGCAACCTACCAGAAATAGCAGGCATATGAAAAGTAGGAGTGTTTTTTTCATGGGGCAAAAAATAATAATTCTTTTTCGCTATAAAGATAATATATTATTCCCATCCGCTTATTTTTGTACCATGCTTGAAGATAAGAACCAGGAGAAAACCTCACTAGAACAATTGGGTGAATTTGGATTAATAGATCATCTGACCCAGAACTTTAAATTGCAACATAAATCTTCTATTAAAGGAATTGGTGATGATGCCGCCGTGCTAGACTTTAACGATAAAAAGACACTTGTCTCTACAGATTTGTTAATTGAAGGTATACATTTTGATCTCAGCTATATGCCGCTAAAACACTTGGGATATAAAGCTGTAATGGTTAATTTATCTGACATTTATGCGATGAATGCAACGGCTACTCAGATTACAGTATCTGTAGCAGTCTCCAATCGATTTCCTTTAGAGGCTTTGGAAGAATTCTATGAGGGTATTGCACTGGCCTGTGAGCTTTACAAAATAGATCTGGTTGGCGGAGATACTACCTCATCTACTACAGGAATGATCATAAGCATTACAGCTATAGGAGAGGCGGTCAAAGAAGACATAGTTTACAGGAATGAAGCAAAACCAAATGATCTCTTAGTAGTTAGCGGTGATCTGGGAGCTGCTTATATGGGGTTGCAAGTTTTAAAACGTGAAAAGGAAGTATTTAAAGTTAATCCAAATAATCAGCCAGATCTGTCGGCATATAGTTACATTATTGAGCGCCAATTAAAACCTGAGGCCAGAAAAGATATAGTGGAATTATTAAAAAAACTGAATATTCAGCCAACTTCCATGATTGATATTAGCGATGGTCTTTCTTCTGAAATTCTTCATTTGTGCAAACAGAGTAACGTTGGTTGTAATCTTTATGAAGATAAAATTCCATTAGATCCAACAGTAATTTCGGCATGCGAAGAGTTTAAACTGGATAGCACTTTAGTTGCTTTAAGCGGAGGGGAAGATTATGAGTTATTGTTCACTATTGATCAAAAAAAATTCCCGGAATTAAAGGGCAATCCTAACTTTACTGTTGTGGGGCACATAACAGATAAGAATGAAGGTGCACACTTAATATCCAGGAATAATTCTAAAATTCCACTTACCGCTCAGGGGTGGAATTCATTTGCCAAAGCATAATTAAGCTACCTGTTGGGTAGTCCTATGTCTTTTTTGGTATAAGTCTTCTAGGGTATCATTGATCTCCTGAAGTTCAGGTGTTAAAGTGGAAAGATTTCCGCTTACGTCTGTTGTGACTTCTCTGCCACAGTGAACACACTTATATTCTTTTATATGCAAGGTTACTTTCTTGGATACGGAATAATGGTGGCCAAAAATATTACAAAATATTTTTTTCATATTGTAGGTTTTAGGTCTGCATTGGTAGGGTTTGGGAATCCTTAATATGCAATTATAAACTTTCAGTAAAAGTTAATGAGATTTTAAATTCAAATAACTTAATTTCAGAACGCAACTACCTTGCATTTTATTGAGTATCCCCTATAAATTTTATGCTTTTTTCGATGAACGTCTCCTTTTACGACCAATTGTAAGTTTATGAGGAAGAATTTTGTTTTAGATTTAGTCCTTTTTTCATTTATCTTTCAGGTTTTATAAATCCTATGATTCGAATAAAGGAAACGTTGGTAACAGCTTTTGCGCTTTTCTCACTTTTCTTTGGTGCAGGAAATCTTATTTTACCTCCGCAAATCGGATTTAAAGCCGGGGAATTATGGTGGCTTGTTTCTCTTGGGTTTGCTGTCTCAGCCGTTTTAATTCCAATATTTGGAATACTGGGTCATGCCAAACTGCAGGGAACAATGTTTGATTTTGCTTCCAAGGTATCATCTTCATTTAGCTTGATTTTTTGCTTTATTATTTATGCTGTTTCAATTTCACTGCCTTCACCAAGAACAGCATCCGTTACTCACGAAATGGGTATTTCGCCTTTACTTCATAATTCGGCATTAAGTACAAGTATTATCTATTTTATTTTAGTATTCATTTTTGTAATGAATCGAACAAAATTATTGGACATAATTGGGAAGTACTTAACCCCAGCAATTATTCTAATCCTCTTATCTATTATGGGTATAACACTATTTTCTTTCCCACTAGATTTTGGGACGAACACTTTTAACAATCCTGTTACAGAAGGAATTTTGGAAGGTTATCAAACCTTTGACGCCATCGGCGCCATTGTGGTGGGAGGGGTTATTATAACTTCTATTAACCTTAAGGATAAAGAAGCTTCTTATGAGAGTAAAAAAGCTTTAATCGTCAGGGCCGGTTGGCTGGCGGGATTTGGTTTAATAATGATATATGCGGGATTAATTTTTACCGGAGCAGTCATGCACGGACAATTTGATCCAGCAATTTCACGTACTTCGCTTATCACTGGAATAAGTAAAATTACTCTGGGTTCTAAGGCCAACTTATTTTTGGGCATATTAGTAAGCCTGGCTTGTTTTACAACTGCAGTGGGAATTGTAGCAGGCACAGCAGATTTTGTAAAATCGCGTTTTCCAAAATCAAACAAAGCATATTTGATTACTGCTTTGATCAGTTGTTTACTTGGAGTGTTAATGGGGCAATTTAATGTAGATTACATCATCGCCATAGCATTGCCAATTCTAATGTTTGTTTATCCTATTACAATTGTTTTAATCCTGCTCAATGTGATTCCTGAAAAATTTGGTTCCCCAAAGGTTTTCAGAGCAGTTGTATTCACGACTATTCTTTTTAGTTTCCCTGAGTTTTTAGGAAGTATTGGTTTAGGCAGTGAAATAGAATCCATTACAAGATGGATTCCTCTTAGCAAATTAAGTATGGGTTGGGTATTACCCGCTTTGCTCGTTTTTATTTTTGCTAATATTAGGGAAAGAAGATTGTCTAAAACTTCCGGGTTTTAATGCATGTAGCTATCCCATGTATTAAATAATTCGAAACTAGTTTTTTCTCTTACTTATTCATAAGATCTTCAATCTCTTGCACTTCAATCGGGATATTTCGCATTAGATTAAATGGAGTTTCTTTTTCCGTAATAACTACATCATCTTCCAAACGGATACCCATCTTCTCATCTGGAATATAAATCCCTGGCTCTACAGTATAGACCATATTCGGTTTCATAGGTGTTTTTAGTTCTCCATAATCATGGGTATCTAATCCCATATGGTGACTCGTGCCGTGCATGAAGTATTTTTTATAAGCGGGCCAATCCTTATTCTCATTTTGTATATCGGCTTTATCAAGTAACCCCAAACTAATTAGTTCAGAAGTCATTAACTTTCCAACCTCTTTATGATAATCTGCCCATAAAGTTCCAGGTACTAACATATTCGTAGCATCATTTTTAACCCGAAGTACCGCTTCATAAACCTGGCGCTGTCTTTCAGTAAATTTACCATTTACAGGAATGGTCCGGGTCATATCACTTGAGTAATTTGCATATTCAGCTCCTACGTCCATCAGGATTAGGTCGCCATCTTTACATTGGTTGTTGTTTTCTATATAGTGTAAAACATTTGCATTATTCCCTGAAGCTATTATTGGAGTATAAGCAAATCCTTTAGAACGATTACGTATAAATTCGTGAAGATATTCAGCTTCCAATTCATACTCCCAAATACCAGGTTTCAAAAATTTTAATACACGACGGAAACCCTTTTCTGTTATATCGCAAGCATGCTGGATAAGTTTAGTTTCCTCAGCTTCCTTTACACCTCTTATCCGTTGTAAAATAGGATTGCTCTTGGCTACACGGTGTGCTGGAAAATCATTCTTGCATTTTAAAATAAAACGGTCCTCCCTGGTTTGAGTCTCAACTGACTGTCTATAGTGCTCATTAGTATTAAAATAAACACATTCAGCTTCGGTCATCAGACCAAAAAATACCTTTTCAAAATCTGTTAACCAATGTACAGATTCTATTCCCGAAACTGCAGTTGCCTGAACCTTATCTAACTTCGCTCCTTCCCAAATTGCTATGTGTTCGTTAGTTTCCCTGACGAATAATATCTCCCTGCTTTTTTTATCAATAGCATCTGGAAAAAGCAAAAGGATGGATTCTTCCTGATCTACACCACTGAGGTATAAAATGTCTCTATGCTGTTGAAAGGGCATGGTGCTGTCAGCACTAATAGGGTAGATGTCGTTGGAATTAAAAATCGCAATACTCTTTGGCTTCATTTGAGCCGTGAATTTTGCCCGATTCTTTTTAAACAGCTCGCTTTGTATTTGTTCATATTTCATAAAAAAATTCTTTCCTCAAAAATAAGCATAAGCATGTTTACTTCAAAAAGGAAGATGATATTAAGAAATATTCAGACTCAAATAATTCCTCATTAAATCATTAAATAAACAGAAGTGTACCATTATATTTTTGTCTGCACAACCGTAAATTCATATTTTCACACACTAATGTTTATTTTTAAACGTATGAAATTTAATGTGCCCCTAATTACATTTTTCGCATTTTTTATAAGTATCGCTCAATCCATATCAGGTCAATCGAAAAATATTGAGGAAGCCCTGATGCTAAAAAAGCAAATGGAGGCTAATTCCCTGGTTAAAAATATTCCTTTCTCCAGTATTGGCCCTACAGTAATGAGTGGAAGAGTTGTAGATATTGATGTAAATCCTGATGATCCTACCGAATTTTATGTGGCCTATGCTTCGGGCGGTCTTTGGTATACAAATAATAATGGTACCACATTTTCACCGGTAATGGATAATTCCGCCACACAAAATATTGGGGATATTGCAATCGACTGGGGTTCAGGGACCATTTGGGTGGGAACTGGTGAGAACAATGCTTCACGTTCTTCCTATGCTGGCATTGGTCTCCTAAAATCTACTGATAAGGGTAAATCCTGGGAAAATAAAGGGCTTTTAGATTCTCAGCATATTGGCAGGATTGTGATAAATCCCAATAACCCCAGTGAATTGGTTGTGGGTGTAAGCGGTAATTTATACACTAACAATCAGGAGCGTGGAATTTATAAAACTTCAGATGGAGGTTTTACCTGGGAAAAAACCCTTTTTATAAATGACGCCACTGGTATTATCGACTTGGCTTTTGTCCCTGGAAATTTTAATATTATTTATGCGGCTACTTGGGAAAAAGATCGAAAAGCCTGGAATTTTAAAGGTAACGGTGGTGGTTCTGGTATTTATAAGAGTATAGATGGTGGCAGTAACTGGACCAGGATAAGTGGAGGGAACAGTGGTTTCCCCTCCGGTGAAAATGTTGGGCGTATTGGATTATCGGTATATGATGAAAATACTTTGTATGCAGTCCTGGACAGTCAATTTCGAAGAACAAAGAAGGATATTGATCCTGAAGAATCTGACGGACTCACTAAAGATGAATTTAAGACCATGAGTGTCGACACTTTTCTAAAACTGGATAATAAGGAACTTGATAAGTACCTAAAAAGAAATGGGTTTCAAGAAAAATACAAGGCTGAGAATGTAAAACAACTTATTCAAAGTGGCACTGCCAAACCTCAGGATCTTGCCAGCTATCTTGAAAATGCCAATTCCTTACTATTTGATACCCCGGTTGTTGGTGCTGAAGTATATATAAGCGAAGATGGAGGTTTAACCTGGAATAAAAGAAATGAAAAATATATTGATGACCTTTTTTATAGCTATGGATATTATTTTGCACAGATCAGAGTAGATGCCACAGATAAGAATAAAATTTATTTGGGAGGTGTGCCCATTATAAAGTCAGATGATGGTGGTAAAACCTTCACTTCAATTAATGGGGATAATGTGCATGCAGACCATCATGCTCTATGGGTAAATCCTCAAAAACCGGGACACCTAATTAATGGAAATGATGGCGGAGTAAATATCTCCTATGATGACGGAGCTAATTGGATTAAAAATAATACTCCTGCCGTAGGTCAATTCTACGCTATTAATATTGACTATGAGCAACCTTATAATGTATATGGCGGTCTTCAGGATAATGGTGTATGGAGAGGAGCCCATAATTCTGTGGAGAATAGCAAATGGCAACAGACCGGACAATACCCTTGGAAAATGATTCTTGGAGGAGATGGGATGCAGGTTCAGGTAGACAAAAGGAATTCAAATGTTGTTTACACCGGATTTCAGTTTGGTAATTATTATCGACTTACTTTAAATGAAGATAAAACCACCAGCATACAACCCAAACATGAACTAGGTGAGCAACCTTACCGGTTTAATTGGCAGACGCCAATACTACTTTCTGCACATAATCAGGATATTCTTTACCTGGGGAGTAACAAGCTTCACCGTTCACTTAATCAGGGTGACACCTGGGAAGTTATTTCAGACGACCTTACACAGGGAGGAAAAAAAGGGAATGTAGCATATGGCACTTTAACAACAATCAGTGAATCTTTCTTAAAATTTGGTTTGGTTTATACAGGCAGTGATGACGGTCTCGTTCATCTATCTAAAAACAGTGGTGGCAACTGGGATTTGATATCAGGCGGGTTACCACAAAATCTCTGGGTCAGCAGGGTTGCAGCCTCCAAACATAAAAAAGAACGGATATACGTCACCCTTAATGGTTACCGCAAGGATGATTTTACACCATATGTTTATATGAGCAATGACTACGGTAATTCGTGGAAAAATATTGCTTCCAATATTCCGGCCTCACCAATAAACGTAATAATTGAAGATCCTGAAAATGAAAATCTCTTATTTATAGGTACAGACAACGGACTATACATGTCAGTCAATCAAGGTAATTCCTGGGAATTATTTCAAAACGGAATTCCCAATGTTGCTGTACACGATTTGGTAATTCAACCAGAAGCTAACGACCTATTGGTAGGGACCCATGGAAGAAGTATTTATAAGGCAAATATTTCATGTTTACAGGAAATGAATGAGAAAATCCTTACCAGGGAATTGCATATTTTTAAACCAGATAACCTAAAACACTCTCAAAGATGGGGTAATCCTTATAGTTCCTGGTCAAAACCAAATACTCCCGGAATGGATATCATATTTTATTCGAAAAAATCAACGAATTACTCCGCAAAAGTTTTTTCTTCAGATAAAACGGTTATAAGTGAGTCTGGGCTTAAGGCGGACAAAGGTTTAAATATTATGTCTTTTGATGTGGCATTTTCCAAGAAAGGCAAACTGGATTATTTGAAAAAAAATAAGGTGAAACTTGAAACGGCCAAAGATGGTAAAACCTATTTACCTATTGGGGCCTATGAGGTAGAAATTTCTTCAGGTGCAGCAAGTCAAAAAATTAATTTTAAAATTGAATAAACTTAAAGAACATGCAATTAACATTAAGTATCCCGGCACTTTTATTTCCAGCCATTTCGCTAAGTATGTTGGCTTATAATGCTCGATATTTGGCAATAGCAACACTTATACGTCAACTACATAAACAATATCAGGAAAAGGCATCCCGCGGGTTGGGTATACAGGTCCGTCAATTAGAAAGACGGCTTAAAATTATTAAGAACATGCAGGCTGTGGCAATACTAAGTTTCCTGTTCAGTGCCATTACTATGTTTCTCATCTATATAGAGCTAGATTTCTGGGCCAACCTCATCTTTGGTATTAGTCTTCTTGCCCTTATGGTTTCTTTGGTTTTATCCTTGGTTGAAGTACAACTCTCTACAAACTCCCTTACGATACAGTTGGCAGATATGGGAGATAAAAATGATAAAGAATAATATTAATCGTAATCCATAAATTCATATTAGCTCTGTTTTTTCTGGGTTTATGGCGATTTTCTCTGCGAAAGTCAATCAAACTCTTTGTATTTGAATAAAATCAATCTAAATACCATTCTAATAGGTCCGGAAATTTGTTAATGATTTCCTCTTGACTTAAATTTGGTCAACTAAACTTTAACTAATGAGTTCACTGATTAAATCGTCCATAGCCCGGAAAGTGGTAATGGCACTTTCGGGTCTTTTTTTGGTATTGTTTTTGGCACTTCATGTAACCATTAATTTAACCTCTGTAATTTCCCCCGACACTTTTAACCAATGGTCCCATTTTATGGGCTATAATGGACTGGTACAATACATAATGCAGCCAGTGTTAATTATTGGTGTTATTGTACATTTTGTAATGGGGATAGTTCTTGAGTTTCAAAATATGCAGGCACGGTCAATTAAATACACCAAATACAAAGGAGCTGCCAATGCTCCATGGGTTTCACGTAACATGATAATCACTGGTCTGGTTGTCCTGGCATTTCTCGGCTTACACTTTTATGATTTTTGGATTCATGAAATGACCTACAAATATATAGAGGCCAATCCTGAAGACCCTACACGTTATTTTACGGAAACTGTTGAGAAATTTGCTCCCATGTGGAGAACTGTTCTTTATATTATTTCTTTCGGATTGCTCAGTCTTCATTTATGGCATGGCTTTGCCTCTTCTTTTCAAAGTATGGGTTTAAACAATAAATACACCCCATCTATTAAATCATTTACCAAAATCTATGCAATAGTAATTCCTTTGGTATTTGTCTTTATTGCTATATATCATCATCTTAACCCTATAACTCATTAATTATGGGCATTCTTGATTCAAAAATTCCATCGGGGCCTTTGGCTGAGAAATGGACAAAATATAAAAATGAAATAGATTTAGTAAATCCTGCCAATAAGCGCAATATTGATATTATCGTTGTTGGAACTGGTCTGGCAGGCGGTTCTGCTGCCGCTTCTTTCGCAGAATTGGGATACAATGTTAAAACATTTTGTTACCAGGATTCTCCCAGAAGGGCACACTCTATTGCCGCGCAGGGTGGAATAAATGCTTCTAAAAATTATCAGGGCGATGGCGACAGCGATTACAGACTATTTTATGATACGGTAAAAGGTGGTGACTATAGGTCGCGCGAAGCTAATGTTTATCGTTTGGCTGAAGTGTCTGGTAATATTATTGACCAATGCGTTTCCCAGGGTGTACCATTTGCCCGTGATTATGGCGGTCTATTAGATAACAGATCCTTCGGTGGAGTTTTAGTTTCCAGGACCTTTTATGCCAAAGGACAAACAGGGCAACAATTATTATTAGGGGCATATGCCGCGATGAACCGACAAATACATCGTGGAAAGATTAAGTCTTATACAAGGCATGAAATGCTGGATTTGGTAATTGTGGATGGCAAAGCACGAGGAATTATTACGAGAAACCTCATCACAGGTGAAATTGAACGTCATTCTGCACATGCAGTTGTAATAGCTTCCGGGGGATACGGCAATTTATTTTTTCTCTCTACCTATGCAATGGGTGCTAATGTAATGGCTGCCTGGCGCACACATCGCAGAGGGGCTTTTATGGCTAACCCATGTTTTACACAAATTCATCCAACTTGTATTCCGGTTTCAGGAGAACATCAATCCAAACTTACCTTAATGTCGGAATCTTTAAGGAACGATGGCCGAATATGGGTACCAAAAAGATTAGAAGATGCTCAGACAATTCGAGAAGGTAAATTAAAGCCTACACAATTAAAAGAAGAAGACAGGGATTACTATTTAGAACGCAGATACCCTGCTTTTGGGAATCTTGTGCCACGGGATGTCGCTTCAAGGGCTGCCAAAGAACGTTGTGATGCTGGATATGGAGTAAATAAAACGGGGGAAGCTGTATATCTGGATTTTGATGCCGCAATAATGCGATATGGAAGTGAAAAAGCACTCACATCTGGCCTAAAAAATGTGGACGATACGCATATAAGGAAACTTGGAGAAGAGGTTGTGGAAGCGAAATATGGGAATCTATTCCAGATGTATGAAAAAATTGTGGATGAAAATCCATATAAGACGCCAATGATGATTTATCCTGCGGTTCATTATACGATGGGAGGTCTATGGGTTGATTACAATTTGCAGACTAACATTCCCGGATGTTATGCAGCGGGCGAGGCCAATTTCAGTGACCATGGCGCAAACAGGCTTGGAGCATCCGCGTTAATGCAAGGTTTGGCTGATGGTTACTTTGTTTTACCTTACACTATTGGTGATTTCTTAGCCGACGATATCCGTACAGGGCCCATACCAACGGATTCTGTAGAATTTGATAAGACCGAGAAAGATGTTTTGGATAAGATCAATAGATTAATGTCCGCGAAGGGAACTCATTCTGTTGATTACTATCACAAAAAGCTTGGTAAAATCATGTGGAATAAATGTGGTATGTCTCGTAATGTTAAAGGATTAAAAGAAGCTATTGAAGAAATTGCTGCTTTAAGGAAGGATTTTTGGGAAAATGTAAAAGTACCTGGAGCTGCAGATGATAAAAATCAGGAATTAGAAAAAGCAGGCCGTGTGGCAGATTTCTTGGAACTTGGGGAACTTTTTGCCATGGATGCCTTGGAACGCAATGAGTCTTGTGGGGGTCACTTTAGAGAAGAATATCAAACTCCTGAAGGGGAAGCGTTACGTGACGACGAAAATTTCAAATTTGTGTCGGCCTGGGAATATAAAGGAGAACCAAAAGACGCCAAATTGCATAAAGAGAATTTGATTTATGAAAACATTGAATTAAAGACGCGTTCCTATAAATAATAAGCTATGAAGATTTATCTTAAAATATGGCGTCAAAAAGATGCTTCCTCAAAAGGAAAAATAGTAGACTATACCATGAATGGTGTTGAAGGCGATATGTCCTTCCTGGAAATGCTGGATATATTAAACGAGGATTTAATTTCGAAAGGCGAGGTGCCTATTGAGTTTGATCATGATTGCCGAGAAGGTATTTGCGGGACGTGTTCTCTTCAAATTAATGGACGTCCGCATGGTCCGGACAGACTTATCACAGTATGTCAACTACATATGCGTAGTTTTAAAGATGGGGATACTATAGTGATTGAACCTTTTAGAGCTAAAGCATTCCCTGTAATTAAAGATTTGATTGTGGATAGAAATGCTTTTGAGCGCATTCAACAGGCAGGTGGCTTTATTTCAGTGAACACTTCAGGCAGAACAGTTGATGCCAATAGCATCCCGATACGGAAAGAGAATGCGGATAAGGCATTTAATGCGGCGGCATGTATTGGTTGTGGAGCATGTGTGGCAGCTTGTAAAAATGCCAGCGCTATGTTATTTACTTCAGCCAAAGTATCTCAGTTTGCCTTATTACCACAAGGACGAATAGAAGCATCAGAACGCGTACAAAACATGGTGCGTCAGATGGATCTGGAAGGCTTTGGAAATTGCACAAATACGGGTGCCTGTGAGATAGAATGCCCAAAAGATATTTCTTTGGAGAATATTGCCAGAATGAATAGAGAGTATTTAGGTGCCTCCATAAAAGGTTAATAGAAAAGTGTACATATTTCTAGAATCCCGGGTAGTATTATCCGGGATTTTTATTTGCAATATTGCCATATCTTTTTTGCTATTTTTACCATAACTATAATGCTATGAAGTCGTCTGCACACAATATTACTTCCAAATTACCAAAACTGCCTGAATCTATATTTACTACCATGAGCAGGCTCGCGAATGAGCACAATGCTATTAATATAGCACAGGGTTTTCCCAATTTTGAACCAGATCCTGTTCTTATTCAATTGGTTGCAAAAGCAATGAAAGACGGTTATAATCAATATGCTCCTTTAGGTGGTATCTATCCTCTTAAAGAGGTTATTGCTGAAAAGATCGCGCTTTTATATGGAACTAATTACCATCCGCAGTCTGAAATAACCATTACGGTAGGAGCTACACAGGCTATTTTTACCGCTATTTCGGCAATGGTTTGGCCAAATGACGAAGTTATTGTTCTTAAACCAGCTTATGATTGTTATGAACCAGCTATTAAAGCTAATGGTGGTATTCCTGTATTAATTCAATTAACAGGAAAGGACTATGCCATAGATTGGGATGTATTTAAAGCACATCTTAATGACAAAACCAGGATGGTTATTATTAATACACCACATAACCCCAGCGGGATGGTATTTTCAAGTTCCGATATGTTAATGCTCCAAAGTTGCCTAAAAGACACGAATATCATCTTGTTAAGTGATGAAGTTTATGAGCATATAGTATTTGATGGTAACTCACATGAGAGTGCTTCCAAATACCCGGATTTGGCATCACGAAGCTTTGTTTGTGCCTCATTTGGTAAAACTTTTCATGCAACCGGTTGGAAAATGGGTTATTGTGCGGCACCAGCAGAACTAATGAAAGAATTCCAGAAAATTCATGAATTCAATGTGTTTTGCGTTAATCATCCGTTCCAGCGAGCACTGGCTGAATATCTGAAACAACCAGCTCACTACTTAGGTTTAGGTCCGTTTTATCAGGAAAAGCGTGATTTATTTTTATCTGCAATCAAAAACTCAAGATTCAAATTTAATCCTACTCAGGGAACATATTTTCAACTATTGGATTTTTCAGAAATCAGCAACGAAAACGACATTGCTTTTGCAGAAAGACTAGCTAAAGAGTCCGGTATTGCCTGTATTCCAATTTCAGTTTTTAATAAAGATCTTGTAGATAATAAACAGATTCGGATTTGTTTTGCAAAAACCACTGAAACGCTCTTAAAGGCGGCTGAAGTCATCACAACAATCTAGCGGATCCTTTATCAAATTATCTGTGGCCTATACACTTATTCTAATCTATTGCATCCTGAATTAGGCTCATTAAATTCCTAATCTTCGAGGGTTCCAACCATCTTGTGATCACTACAAGGTCATTAGCCTTGTCAATAACAATAAAATTCCCGCCAAAACCGGCGGCATAGTAGATGTCTTCTGAGAGTCCTTCCCAGTGGCGATCCCCTTTATTGTTAAGCCACCACATATAACCATAGTTAGGATTTGGTGCTGAAGGTGTAATTGCCTCTTTTATCCAGGCCTCGCTAAGAAGTTGTTCTGAGTTCCATTCTCCATTATTAAGAAATAGTAAACCAAAACGGGCCATATCTTCGGTGCTTATAAAAATTCCTGCTCCTGAATGACCACCCCCTGTAACAGATTTCATTTTTATTCCATCAATCACAGTCCAGGCGTTGTCGTAGCCAAACCAGCGCCATGTAGTTGAAGCTCCAATTTTATCCATAATATGCTCCTTGAGTACTACAGGAACCGGCGTTCGCCAAATGTGAGTCAATGCATAAGCCAGCACATTTACACGCACATCATTATATTCCATTACCGTGCCCGGTTCATTGAGTTCTCTATATTTCCACTCATCTAAACCTCCCTCTTTTGGCGGCCTGTCTGCCCAATCCTTGCCTCCCCATAACTCTCCGGACCAATCTGAATTTTGTTGTAGTAAATGCTTCCAGCTAATTTTGCTATTGTGTTCTCCTGCAAATGTGCCATCCCAGATATAGGAGGAAACTTTGTCATCTGTACTCTCAATTAGATGATTATCTACGGCGAGGCCTGCCACAGTAGACAAAAAACTCTTCGTCACACTAAAAGTCATGTCAACACGTTTAATATCCCCCCATTTATGAATAATGTAACCGTTTTTCAATATTATTCCTGCCGGACCCCCGCGTTTTTTAGTAAGTCCTAAAATTTGATGAAATGGTTCTCGCTCAAATCCCTTTAAAATTGCAATCCGCAAATCTCTTGACCCTGAATATTCATTGCTTTTTGCAAAATCGACAGCTTCACTCAGCTTCTTTTCATTAAGATTAAAAGTGGATGGGGGCCTTTCCTGCCATTTAGCATTTTTTTCAGGAAAATAATAAGTTTGCTGGCCAATAGCAGTATTTATTGAAAATAGTAAGAGTGCAAGGACAAGAGTTTTTATATACATTGTTTATTGTATTATTTTTCCAAGTTAGCCAAATTCAACTTCATTAGCCAATCCATTTGTTTATCGCTGCCTATATAATAAGGATGTTTTCCAAACTTTATAAATCCATTCTTTTCATAGAATCTAATGGCTTTGCTGTTTTTCTCCCAAACTCCAAGCCATAAGTAGCTCTTATTTTTTTTGGTTGCAATATGTTTAATATGATTTAGCATCCAATGTCCAATTTGGTTTCCCTGAAATGTGCTTTTTACGTAAATCCTTTCTAATTCAATTGCATTTTTATCCTTTGTATCTCTTTGTGCTTCATTTTCATTTAATTTAAAATATCCTAAAACCTCATTTTCTGAGAAAACCAAATAAAAAGACATATGAGGGTCTGCCAGTTCCATTAAAAGTTGTTCTTTAGAAAAAGCATTTTTCATATAAGCTTTAAAATCATCCGGATTGTTTTCCACTTCAAAGGCATCAATAAATGTCTTTCTGGAAATTGAAATAAGTTTATTTAAATCGGAATTAGTACATTTTGATAAATGAAGTTTCATACTGTTATGAAATATCCCCTAAAATAAAAAAAGGAGTAAAACATATTGCTTTACTCCTTTTTTTATTTTGTGATTGTCTACTAAAACATAAACAGTTTTCTGGTTAACATTACTATACCGCTAAAAAAGTCGTTTCGGTATACTTGGATTTCTTCTTCAGTAGATCTGTGGTTAATTTGTGCGTCCATAACTTTTGGAATTTTAGTAAAGTAAGATTTGGGGTTTAATAAATTAAAGTATAAAGATAATGTGTGAGACTCAAGCTTCTAAAAATATGTTGTGAAGTATCTCCAATTTGTTGTGAAAAAAGCAACTCATTTTTATTTATCGATAAAGTGTTTATTTTGATCGTTAAACAGCCATCTCCGGAATATCTCCTTCAATAATTAATGTACCCTCCGTTGCCTGTTTTATAGTTTCAACAGTTACACCGGGAGCTCTTTCAACCAACCGAAATCCCTTTGAAGTAACTTCCAGAACCCCCAGATTGGTAACGACTTTTTTTACGCAACCAACACCAGTAAGCGGCAGCGAACATTTTTTTAGCAGCTTTGATTCTCCTATTTTATTTGTATGCATCATGGCCACAATTATATTCTCTGCGGATGCAACAAGATCCATTGCTCCACCCATACCCTTTACCATTTTTCCCGGGATTTTCCAATTGGCAATATCTCCATTTTCAGCTACTTCCATAGCTCCAAGAATAGTCAGATCAACGTGTTTTCCACGAATCATTCCAAAACTTGTTGCAGAGTCAAAAAAAGAAGCTCCAGGTAAAGTGGTAATGGTTTGCTTGCCCGCATTAATAATATCAGCATCTTCTTCACCTTCATAAGGAAATGGACCCATGCCTAAAACGCCATTTTCACTTTGAAATTCCACACTAATATCATCTCTGACATAATTAGCCACAAGGGTTGGAATACCAATTCCAAGATTGACATAATATCCATCTTTTACTTCCCTAGCAATTCTTTTTGCGATACCAATTTTATCCAGCATAATATTATCCTCAATTAGTATTAGTTCCTCGATCGTACAGTCCGTTGTTCTATTCTCTTCTCATATTGTTCTCCCTGGAAGATTCGTTGTACAAATATACCGGGGATATGTATTTCATTTGGATCAAGACCTCCAGCAGGTACTAATTCTTCTACTTCTGCTACTGTTATCTTAGCGGCACCACACATACAAGGATTAAAATTTCGTGCAGTCCCTTTGAAAATCAAATTCCCAGCTTCATCACCCTTCCAGGCCTTAACGAATGAAAAGTCAGCTTCATATGCGTGTTCTAGAACATACATTTTGCCATTAAAATCTCGGGTTTCTTTCCCTTCTGCTACTTCTGTCCCGTAACCTGCAGGGGTATAAAACGCAGGAAAACCAGCTTGCGCTGCCCTGCACTTCTCTGCCAGAGTTCCTTGAGGTGTTAATTCAACATCTAATTCCCCGCTTAACATCTGCCGTTCAAATTCGTCATTTTCACCAACATATGAGGAGATCATTTTTTTGATCTGATGTTTCTGCAGTAATAAGCCCAGACCAAAATCATCAACCCCTGCATTATTGCTAATACAAGTAATATCCTTTATTCCTAAGTGAACAAGTTCCGAAATAGCGTTTTCAGGTATGCCACAAAGTCCAAACCCCCCCAACATAAAGGTCATTCCGTCTTCCACTCCTAGTAACGCGTCCTTTACATTGGCCACAGTTTTACGTATCATAAGTAATAAATAAGCTAATTAAAAATACTATTTCCTATAACTACTAAAATACATTTTTAAATAAAAAAATCCCGCTAAAAAGCGGGATTAGTTTAATTCGTTAAATCTTAAAAAATTATAAAATATTACTAAAAATCAAAATCGTCAAGGTCATCTTCAAGATTATCTTTTTGTGGGGTATCTAGATTTTCTTTCGAGCAATCAACATTAATGGTAAGTTCTTCGGGTTTTGGAAATTTCTCCATGGAAATTCCTAATTCCTCATTTGCATAATTACTTTTCATATATAAAGCCCATATAGGTAATGCCATTGAAGCTCCCTGACCATAAGTTATTGTCTTAAAATGTATAGCTCTTTCTTCGCCTCCAACCCATACACCTGTCACCAGATTAGGCACCATTCCCATAAACCAACCGTCACTTTGGTTCTGTGTTGTCCCTGTTTTACCAGCAATGGGATTTGTAAATTCATATGGATACCCGGTGATAACTTCTTTATATACCGTTTGGTCTTTATTGCCAGAATGCCTTAATCTTGTACCTGAGCCGCCTTGTGTGACCCCTTCCATTAAATTAACCATTGCATAGGCTACATCTTTACTCAGCACGTCTTTTGTTTCAGGAACGTACTCATAGAGAACTGTGCCATTCTTATCTTCTATTCGGGTAACCATTACTGGTTTTACATAAACACCCTGGTTTACGAAAGCGCCATAAGCTCCTACCATTTCATATATATTAGAATCAAGCGTTCCTAAAGCAATTGAAGGAACTTCAAGAATTTCTCCGGTTAAACCAAGGTCTTTTACAATTGCTACAACAGGTTTAGGTCCTACTCTATCAATTAATTGAGCGGTAACCGAATTTACCGAGTTGGCAAGCCCGCGTTTTAAAGTATACATCTTTCCTGAATATTTTCCATCAGCATTCTTGGGGCACCATGGTTCAGGGTTTCCGTGTTTCCCTGCTTCAATACAGTACTGACTATCCGGAAGTGAATCACAGGGTGATAATCTTAATTGATCAATGGCGGCAGCGTAAACGAATGGTTTAAAGGTTGAGCCGGCCTGTCTTGCTCCCTGAATTACATTGTCGTATTGAAAGTGTTTATAGTTAAGTCCGCCTACCCAGGCCCTGACATGACCTGTTTGTGGTTCCATCGACATCATTGCAGCCCTTAAGAAGGTTTTATAATACCTTATGGAATCTAAAGGAGTCATAACCGTATCCTTTTCCTGAGTGTCACTATTCCAATCAAATACTGTCATATCCGTTTTTTCGGTAAATGAAGTCCTGATCGCCTTCTCAGATGCTCCATTAGCCTTCATGATGCGCCAACGTTCCGAAGTTCTCATAGCACGTTCCATGATTCGGTTTGTCTCCTCAGTATTTAGATCCAGGAATGGAGCCGTATTATTTCTGTCTGGCGTATTTTGATGAAAAAACTCTTTTTGAAGTCGTTTCATATGTTCCTTCACGGCATCCTCAGCATTTTTTTGCATCCTGGAGTCGATAGTAGTGTACACTTTAAGGCCGTCTAAATAGATATTCCACCGATCTCTTTCGCCTTCAGCTGCTGGTTTTGGATTATTTTTAATCCAAGTATTCAAGTATTTCTGTAGATACATCCTGAAATAAGTTGCAAGACCTTCTCTATGCGATTCGGGATTAAAATTAATGTCCATTCTTAATGACTGAAGAGAATCTTTTCCCTTTTCCGTTACATAGTCATATTTGGCCATTTGCCCAAGAACTGTGTTTCGCCTATTCAGCACGAGCTCTTCTCTTCTAATAGGATTATATAGTGAAGAATTTTTTAACATTCCAACTAGTACAGCAGATTCCTCGGTCTTTAATCCAGAAGGTTCCTTGCCAAAATAAATTCTTGACGCAGAGCGTATACCATCTGCCGCATAGCCAAAATCATAAGTATTCATATACATGGCAATAATCTCTTCTTTGGTATATTGCCGTTCCAGGCGAATAGCTATGATCCATTCCTTTACTTTTTGTATAATCCTCCCGGCAGCTCCTCCTGAGATTCTTTTTGTAAAAAGCAATTTAGATAATTGCTGTGTAATAGTACTTGCCCCGCCTCGTTTTCCAAGGAATACTATTGCTCTTATTGTACCTATAGCATCTATTCCCGAATGCTCGTAATATCTTGCATCTTCTGTGGCAACAAGAGCATGAACCAAATTATCCGGCAATTCATCATAGGACACCGGAGTTCTGTTATCATCTAAATAATACTTTCCAAGGGTTTGACCATCTGAAGAGATGATTTCGGTGGCCAAATTTGTCTGCGGATTCTCCAGCCGTTCAAAAGTTGGCATTTCTCCTAAAAATCCCCAGGAAGCCAAAAGAAATATTAAAAATATCAAAAAAAGGCCTGAAGCAAACAGAATCCAAAACCATTTAATAAACTTAGAAAAGTTGGAAGAAACGTTCTTTTTCCGGGCTTTTGCCATAACTTATTTACGCTTTTCAATTAAGAAACCAACATCAGTGATGCCTTCTAGTTCCATGATCCCATCCGCGTTACCATTTTTACGCATAGCATGAGAAATTTGTAAAGTATATACGCCCTTAACGGGGAAAATGATGTTTTCCTTATACCAAAGTTTATTTTCTTTTATACTTCCATATCCTTTCCCCAGCCATTTACCATCCGGCATAGCCATTTCATACTCCAGGGTATCCCTTTGTATATCGCCATTAGGGTATTTTAAATCTGCTATTAAAAATAGATTACTGTAAGGGAAAGATTCATCATTTCTTATGGAAATAAATATGTCATTCGCGTTAATTGTGTCATTTTCTGTGAAGCTAAATTCCTTAGCGTCGTCTTTGGCCCATATTCCTCCAGGATTTGCCTGAAATTCCGAATGAGACAGCTTATTATTACATGCCAAAATCAATAAAACTAAAATTGAATAGAAAATTCTTTTAGGCATTTTTGGCAGGTCTTTTTCGGTTATTCCTTCTTTTTTTATTACTGTTCCCCTTGTTTCTTCGTTTCGGGCGGTCAAACCGTGTAAGACTGTCCTGCCCCACAACATTTTCAAAAATCAATTTTTCTTCTTCAATATTTTCAACCGCAAACTCCTCAAGGCTGGCTACTGGTTTTTTTGCTTTATTCCTATCCAGTATCTCCTGAACTTGTTCTTTTGTGAGTGCATGCCAGTTAGAGGCATCTTCTTTATAGGAGAACCAGAGCATCCCTTTAAAAATGTCTGTTTTTTGACAAAAAGCTACTCCTTTTTCAGTTAATAATTTACTTTCCTGAGAAGGGAAATCCTCCAATGCCTCTAAATATAGATCCAGTTCATAGTTCAAACAACACTTCAGCTTACCACATTGGCCTGCTAATTTTTGTGGATTAAGTGAAAGTTGTTGATACCTTGCTGCGGAAGTGCTTACTGAACGGAAATCCGACAACCAGGTAGAGCAGCACAATTCCCTTCCGCAAGAACCAATACCTCCTAAACGTTGTGCTTCTTGTCTATAACCAATTTGCCTCATTTCTATACGAATGCCAAAGGCCTTCGCCATATCCTTAATCAATTGTCTAAAATCAACACGTTCTTCTGCTGTATAGTAAAAAGTAGCCTTAGATCCATCTCCCTGAAATTCAACATCAGAGATCTTCATCTGTAATTTTAGCAAAATAGCCATTTCACGGGCTCGCTTTTTAATCTCTTCCTCCTTGTCCCGGCACTTCTGCCATTTGTCAATATCCTTTTGAGTTGCTTTGCGATATACTTTAAGGATTTCCTCTTCAGAATCGGAAACTTTTTTCCGCTTCATCTGCACCTTTACTAATTCTCCGGTTAAAGTAACAAGACCAATGTCATGACCAGATTTAGACTGTGTAGCCACAATATCGCCAATGGATAATGACAGGTTTTCTGTGTTCCTGAAAAACTCTTTCCTGCTATTTTTAAATCGAATTTCAACACAATCAAATGGCTGAGAACCACTTGGAAGAGACATATTGGAAAGCCAGTCAAACACAGTCAATTTATTGCAGCTATCTGTGCCGCAAGTTCCATTATTTTTGCATCCACGCGGCTGCCCATCCTTGCCGGTTGAACAACTGTTACAACCCATATTTTATATCTTGGTTTAGCGAAATCAAAAGTTGGATTTGCTAAAATAGGTTCATAAATAATTATTGAAGGTAAAGATAGTACTTTTTTACTGTGATGGAAAGTGGTAATTATTGTGCAAAATATTCGATTCTCTTATCTTAAAGTGATGTAATAAGGTCTTGAAAATGAGCGCAAAAATCTTCTAAAATTAATGCAACTTAACTATGTGGAGGTTTACTTTTTAAATTTTAAGACCTCTGATCTTCCTTTTTTGAAAATCTTATTACTAACCACTTTTCCTTTTCTAAGTTTTTTTTGCTCTTCAAAAGGAAGTTCATGGATTTCTTTGCAATGGTCTGAACAACAATTGTTCATTTTATCTGCACATGCCTCACATTGAATGAAAAGTAGATGACAAGCTTCATTAGCACAGTTAACATGGGTATCACATGATTTACCGCATTGATGACATTGGGCTATGATATCTTCAGTTATGCGCTCACCTCGCCTGTGATCAAATACAAAATTCTTTCCAAGAAATTTATTTTCAAGATTCTTCTGTCTAACCTGACGGGTATATTCTATAATACCTCCTTCAAGCTGAAATACATTTTTGAATCCTTTATGCTTATAGTAAGCACTCGCCTTTTCACATCGGATACCTCCAGTGCAATACATTAACAGGTTCTTGTTTTCCTTGTAGTTTGATAAATCTTTTTCTATTATATCCAATGAGTCTCTAAACGTATCAACATCCGGTGTGATTGCATTTTTAAAATGTCCAATTTCACTTTCATAGTGATTTCGCATATCAACCAAAATTGTATTCGGGTCGGCAATCAATTCATTAAAATGTGTGGCATCAACATGTATACCTTTGTTCGTTACATCGAAAGTGGCGTCATTCAAACCATCCGCGACAATTTTCTTCCGCACCTTAATCTTGAGTTTTAAAAAGGATTTATTATACTGTTCTATGGCTATATTCAGTCGAACATTTTCAAGAAATGAGATGCTGTCCAAATGCGACTTGAATTTCTTAAAATTATCAGCCGGCACAGACAATTGGGCGTTAATGCCTTCGGGAGCTATATAGATTCTTCCCAGAACATCGAGTTCACTCCAATGAATGAATAAGTGATTCCTAAATAATTTTGGATTGTGAATATGTGCGTACTTGTAAAAAGAAATAGTCAGACGTTCTTGTCCGGCCTCTTCTATAAGAGTTTCCCTTTCTTTAGCACTTAATGTATTGTACAGTTGCATGCTATACCAATTATTAAGTTTAAGAATGTATTAGAATACAAAATTAAACATATTCCGCTTTAGCGCAAGAGAAAAACCAATTGATTTTGAGGCAAATAACCGTATTTGGAAGGTTACTCATGCCCGTTGTAAATAAAAAAGAGTCTTGAACTTTCAAGACTCTTTAAGGACCACTCCTTGGTAATTTTCCTTTTCATAGATCAACCTGATAGGAAGCGGTCACCTTTGCCCAAAGTTCTTGGAACAAAGGAATATTTTGTGTTTAAGTACGAACACTTAACAGTGAGATGCGGGAATACTAAAAAGGTTGCTTTTGACATTGTTATATGAAAAAAGAAATGGTAATTTAGCTTTCCTAATTTTATAGAAAATCACAAATGGCTAACGATAAAGAAGCGAAACTTAAGGCATTAAAACTAACATTAGATAAACTGGACAAAACCTATGGCAAGGGGGCCGTCATGAAAATGGGGGACTCTGTTGTTGAGGATGTAGAAGTTATCCCTTCAGGTTCACTTGGTTTGGATATTGCCCTTGGAGTAGGCGGATATCCCCGTGGAAGAGTTATAGAAATATACGGCCCAGAATCTTCCGGAAAAACCACACTCACTTTACACGCAATGGCAGAGGCTCAAAAAAATGGTGGTATTGCCGCGTTTATTGATGCAGAACATGCATTTGACAGGTTTTACGCCAAAAATTTAGGTGTCGATATTGACAACCTTATCATATCACAACCCGATCATGGGGAACAAGCGTTGGAAATCACAGATAACCTAATTCGCTCTGGTGCCATAGATATAGTGGTCATAGATTCGGTAGCAGCATTAACTCCAAAAAGTGAAATTGAAGGAGAGATGGGAGATTCCAAAATGGGTTTACATGCCAGATTAATGTCACAGGCACTTCGAAAATTAACTGGTTCTATTAGCAAAACACATTGTACTGTAATCTTCATTAATCAGTTAAGGGAAAAAATAGGTGTTATGTTTGGAAATCCTGAAACCACTACAGGAGGTAACGCTCTTAAGTTTTATGCTTCCGTAAGATTAGATATTCGCAGATCTACACAAATAAAAGATACAGAAGGTGCAGTCCTGGGTAATAAAACAAGGGTGAAGGTTGTGAAAAATAAAGTGGCTTCCCCTTTTAAAATGGCAGAGTTTGATATAATGTACGGTGAGGGAATATCCAAGGTTGGTGAAATTCTGGATCTTGGAGTGCAATACGAGATTATCAAAAAAAGCGGATCCTGGTTCAGTTACGGAGACACAAAGCTTGGGCAGGGAAGAGATGCAGTAAAATCGCTTTTGCAAGATAATCCAGAACTCCTGGAAGAATTAGAAGGAAAAATAAAAGAAGCTATTAGTACTGTAAAGGCATAATTTAAAATAACTCATTTTCTTTATTATTCGCTTTTTAAGCAACCATTTCCTATTCTTATCATCTTGTATTATAGATTTTAATTGATGATTATGAAAAGAGTAGTTTCCCTTATTTTCGTATTATTCGCATTTGTTTTGTCTTCTTGTAGTTTGAGCGATGATCAACCTAATTTTTACTTTGTTCCACTACAAGTTCTAAGTGCGGAATTACCTGTATCATTTACTTTGCATGAGACCTATGAAATTAACGTGACTTATGTGTTGCCTAATGGATGTGTCTCATTTGAGGGTTTTGACGTAAGTCCCATTGCAGAAACAACAAGAAATGTAGTTCCTATAGGGTCGCAGTTTGATGATGCGGAATGTGTAGATGGAATGGCCGAAGTAGAAGGTTCATTTAACTTTATCTGTCTTTATTCAGACACCTACCTTTTTAGGTTTTGGACTGGAGAAGATGAAAACGGAGAGCAGGAATATTTAGAAATTGAAGTTCCTGTAACCCAATAATCTACTATTTTAGGTCTGTTAATCTAACCAATATTTTGAGTCTGAAAGAACTCATACATAATTGTAAAAGAGGAGATAGAAGTGCGCAGGAACAATTGTATAGAAATTATGCAAAAATATTGTTCGGTATCTGCCTGAAATATTCGCGCAATAAAACCGAGGCCGAAGATAATCTGCACGATAGCTTTATGACCATATACGATAAGATTGGTCAGTATAAGTTTAAAGGTTCTTTTGAAGGTTGGATTAAGCGGATTACTGTAAATACAGTACTTCAGAAATATAGAAAGGAGGAATACCTGAAAGTAATAACAGAAAATGTTGCTGAAGAATCCGAGATTGATTCAGAGTATTTGGATATTGAACTCCCCACCCTCCTGCGTTATATACAGGAACTTCCTAATAAATATAGACTCACTTTTAATATGTATGTCCTTGATGGGTTTACACACAAAGAGATAAGTGAACAATTGGGTACATCAGAAGGGACATCAAAATCAAATCTGGCCAGAGCCAGGATGATTTTAAAAGAAAAAATAAAGAAACAAAACATAAATATTGCTTAATTACCTAAGCCATGAAAAAAGAAAATATTGATGAATTGTACCAGGAGAAGATGAAAAACTTCAACGAGGTTCCGGACGAAAAAGTTTGGAAGGCAATTTCGAACTCCCTGGATAAAAAGAAAAAGTCGCGCCCAATAATTCCTATTTGGTGGAAATTGGGGGGAGTAGCGGCAATTTTTGCCATATTGTTGTACGTTTTTATTCCTTTTGAAAGCGATCAAAACACGGATCAAATAATTACTGATGTTGAAAGTGCTCCTTCTTTGAATAATTCAAGGGAAAGTGATGTTGAAATTATTTTGCCTGCAGACAATAATAAAGATGACAGTAGTGTGGTAAACTCTTCCGAGGTAACAAATGATTCAGGAAATCCAAATCCTGCCAGTGGCGTTGATAGTTCAGCAAATGGGGGACAAGATATTGAAACCTCGATTGCTACGTCATCTGAGAAAACAAATTCAAAGACAGAAGGAAATACCGATAATTCTAAAACTATAGCCCCTGAAACAGTAATTACGTCTGTTCGTTCAGAAAATACCCTTAATGAGATTACGAAAGATGAAGTAGCTCAAAAAGTTAAGGAACAACAGAAGCCTGAAAATAAAAATACTGAAATTGCCGCTAATATCAATTCCCCAGTCAAAGACCCTGTGGTTCCGGTTCAGGAGAATAATATTTCTAATAATAATCTCAAAAACGACACTCCTTTAAAAGAAGCCGTTATCGCCGATGGTACCGGCAATTTGATTAAGGAAAAAGAGGAGGAAGATCTAAAATCTGATATGGGTAAAAAGTCTATTTTCGACGAAATTGAGAAATCCCAGGAAACTGAAGTAGCCCAAAGTAATAGTAATAGATGGTCCGTTGGGCCCAGTATTGCCCCTGTTTATTTTAATTCATTTGGGAATGGTTCACCAATACATTCAAATTTTGTGTCGAATTCCAAAAGCGGTAACGTTAATCTTAGTTACGGATTGATGGTTTCGTATGATATTAGTAAAAAGTTGAGTGTCCGCTCTGGGCTCCACAAGGTAGATTATGGTTATGATACCAATGAAATATCTTTTTCAGCTTCACTTACCGCATCCACTAATGATCAAATTAACCATATAAATTATGTGCCCACTTCAAAAAATTTAGTTATCAGGAATATTGAAGACAATAAACTATCAGAGCAGGCAAGTAGCTTGGAATTTGCAGCACAGAGCCCTGCCCGGAACGGCAGAATGATTCAGGATTTTGGTTATTTAGAATTGCCCTTAGAGATAAATTATGCCCTGCTTGACCGAAAATTTGGAATAAACGTTATAGGCGGATTAAGCTCGCTTTTTCTTGTGGATAATTCAGTCGTTCTTGAGGCAAATGGAAATACGGTTGAGATGGGTGAAGCCAATAATATTAATGATGTCAATTTAAGTACAAATATTGGTTTTGGTTTGAATTATAAGTTTTCGCCAACCTTGCAATTAAACCTGGAACCTATGTTCAAATATCAATTAAACACATTTACCGAAACATCTGGTAATTTTCAACCTTTCTCAATAGGGATCTATACAGGTCTGAATTTTAAATTTTAGTGCCTGTGATAATTGATTATTTTATACACTGTATTGGGTTAAATGGCAATTACTTCAATAACGGACATATTTAGGTTATATTCTTTTAAACCATTTGGTATATTTTATTATTTATAATTCATTATTCCCCATTAACAGGATTCGTTTAGCTCTTTTAGAATTACGGTTCTTACTTGTTCCCGTAATTCCGATTTTTGATTTTCCATTAATTCTTTTGTCTTGAAAAAAGAATGAACCTTCACTCTTGCAATCCCCGGACCTCCGCTGAAAAATGCGAATGGAAAACGGTTTTTGTTGTCATAAAAAGTAATTGGAATAACAGGAATATTATGGGCTATAGCCATTTTAAAGGCACCATCCTTAAATTCATCAAGTATTATGTTCTCCTCAGGTACGCCCCCTTCCGGAAAAATACAAATACTGAGGCCTTGATTTAATCTTTTCTGTGCTCTTCTGTATACAGCTGTCCTGCTTCGGCTGTCTTCCCTATCAACAAGAATACAAACACGTTTATAAAAAAATCCAAAAACAGGAATATTAACCAACTCTTTCTTACCTACAAAGACAAATGGGTTCTTACTTGTCTTTAACATCATCATAATATCCAGCATGCTGGTATGATTTGCAACCAACATATAGCTTTGACCTTTTTCCAACCTTTGCTCGTAAGATATTCTTGGAAAACAAAACATCCCGTAAATAATAGTATTGGCCCATAAATTGCGTGCCAGCCAAAAAAATTGCGGATAAGTCCTTTCTGAAAGGGCTGTTAAGAGAAGTAGAGGAAAAAAAATAAAAATTGGAAGACTAACGAGGATATAAAACCAAATACGATAGAGAACGTGCCCTAATTTTTCCAGAGGTAAGCGCATAAATCAAAAATAACAATTTTAGCAGGGTAATCGTATTTCTTTTACTTTTGCTTCTGTAATTCAAAATTAATGGCAAGAATATTAACTGGTATACAAAGTACAGGAACCCCGCACCTAGGAAATATCCTCGGAGCGATTATACCTGCAATCAATATTGCAAAAGATCGTGAAAATGACTCTTTTCTGTTTATTGCCGATATGCATTCCCTTACTCAAATAAAAATTGGCGATGAGCTGAGACATAACACCTATGCAACTGCTGCCACTTGGTTAGCATTCGGGCTAGATGTAGAAAGTACGGTGTTTTACAGGCAGAGCGATGTCCCGCAAGTAACGCAATTAGCATGGTATTTAAGCTGTTTTTATCCTTATCAACGCCTAACTCTAGCCCATTCATTCAAAGATAAGGCAGACAGGCTAGAAGATATTAATGCGGGGCTATTCACATATCCTATGCTAATGGCTGCAGATATATTGTTATATGATGCTAATATTGTCCCTGTTGGTAAAGATCAGTTACAGCATATAGAAATGACCCGAGATGTTGCATCGCGTTTCCAGTCGCAAATGGGTGAGACCTTTGTAATGCCGGAGGCACAGGTCCAAAAAGATACCATGTATATTCCAGGGACAGATGGGGCGAAAATGAGCAAAAGTAAGGGCAATCTCATAGATATTTTTCAGCCGGATAAAAAACTGCGTAAACAAGTGATGAGTATTGTTACGGACAGCAAGTCTCTTGAAGAGCCTAAAGACCCGAAGACGGATACTACTTTTTCATTATACCGAATTTTAGCTTCTGATGCTCAGATTGCTAAAATGCGATCAAATTATTTAAATGGAAATTATGGCTATGGGCATGCTAAACAAGCTTTGTACGAATTAATTATTGAAAAGTTTAAATCTCCCCGAGAAAAATTCAATTATTATATGAATAACCTCAATGAGGTGGATGACGCATTATCAATAGGTGCTGAAAAAGCTAAAAAAGTGGCCGATATGGTTCTCGAAAGAGTTAGGAATAAAGTAGGATACTAGATTTTTGTTAACCAACTACCCGGTTTGTAATTAAACTTTTTTTTGAAAGATCAAAAGTTAATCTGCAGTTTTATTAGTGTATTTTATCGATGAACACCCCTAATAGGAGGTTTCAGCATCATAAATTTAAAACAAACAAACTACCTGGTCTGATTTAAACTATATAGCTTCGTACTGTTTCCCGGGTAAAGGCCTTATCATTCCTTTCATTTCCATATTCAAAAGACTGGATACTGTCTTAAATACAGGCAATTGACATTCCAAAGCAATTTGATCTAACAATTGACGCCCATCTTTCTGCAAGAAAGAGTAGATTATCTTTTCATTATCATCTAATTCTACAAAAAGTTGTTTTTGCACAGCTGCAGTTTTATGTTCTTCCAATTGCCAATCCATTAAATAAATCAGATCTGCTGCAGAAGTTAGCATGTGTGCCTTTTGACCCCTAATAAGATTATTACATCCTAAACTATATTTATCTTTTACTCGCCCGGGTACAGCAAATACATCCCGATTATAGCTATTTGCTATATCTGCGGTTACAAGACTGCCTCCTTTTTCTGCAGATTCGATAACGATTGTAGCCTCGCTTATCCCCGCAATAATTCTATTTCTTTTTAGAAAATTTTCCCGATCCGGGTTACTTGAACTCCAAAATTCAGTCAAAAAGCCCCCGTTTTTATTAATTTCTTCAACATATTTAAGGTGTGCTTTTGGATATATTTGATTCAATCCATGCGCCACGCAGGCAATGGTCTGAAGTCCATTTTTTAAAGCTGCCCGCTGTGCGCAAATATCAATTCCATATGCAAAGCCACTTATTATAACAGGATCTAAGGGCGCTATATCCTCAATGAATTTTTCACAGAAAGCCCTGCCATAACTAGTGCTATTCCGAGTTCCCACTATACTTATTAGTTTTTTATTCTCAAGCTTAATGTTGCCCTTTTTAAAGAGTAAGATTGGGCCATCTAAACAATGTTTTAGATAAGCAGGATAATTAGCATCCATAAAGTATGAATAGGATATTCCATTTTTAAGAATAAATTCACATTCAACCTCCGCCGCATGAAGATGTTTTCTGTTGTGCAAGCCGCCTAAAGTCACAGATCCAATTCCTGGAATTTTTTCAAGATGTTTCCTTTTATCTGTAAAAATTGCAATTGGACTGCCACAATGAGCTATCAGCTTTTTAGCTGTTATATCGCCGATGTGAGGGATATTTTGCAATCTTAAAACTGCAATTAACTCATCCTTAGTCATTTATAAATTCTTTTAAGTTATTCACAAATTACACAAAATATTATGTTAATAAAAAGTTCTCTTCTCTAGTTTGAAGCCCTCAAATTTTTCTCCATCTTTGTGTTTATGGGAATTGAGCACTACATTCAAGAACTTTTATACCGTTACAACTGCGTTGTAGTTCCTGATTTTGGTGCCTTTCTAACGCAAATGAAATCTGCAGTACTTCTAAAGTCAACCAATACCTTTTACCCTCCATCAAAACGAATATCATTTAATGAACAATTGTCCTCAAATGATGGTTTATTGGTTTCATACATGGCCAATGCAGAAAATAAGTCATATGAGGAGATATTGAAGCAAACTCTGGATGTTACAAAAGCATGGAGAAAAAAATTACATTCAGGAGAAAGGCTAAAAATATCATCTATAGGTGAATTATGGTTAAACAGGGAAGGTAAATTACAATTTCAGCCCTCAAATGAGGTAAATTATCTTACGTCTTCTTTTGGTCTTTCATCCTTTGTGTCTCCAGGTGTTACCCGCGAAAATCTTAAGGAACAAGTAGTTGAGTTAGAAGAAAAGATACCTTTTATTATTACCCCTGAACAACGGGAAACAAATTCATTCAGGCCCTATTTTAAGTATGCTGCCATAATATTATTAGCCCTATCAACCGGTATGACAGCTTATAGATTTTATGGTGAAACGCTTAACAAAAAGCAACTCGTTCTGGAGGAAGCACAAACCCTTGTGTCTAAAAATATTCAGGAAGCAACATTCTTTAACTCAAAGCCACTTGAATTACCTGAACTTAAGCTCCATGTAACAAAGAAAAGTAAGGGTAATCACCACATAATTGCAGGAGCATTTAGAATTCGGGAAAATGCTGATAAGAAAGTTACACAATTGCGTAACGAAGGCTATAACGCAACTTATCTTGGTGTTAATAGTTATGGTTTACATCAGGTTACTTACGGCAGTTACGAAAACCCGGAAGAAGCTTTAATCTTTCTAAAGAAAGTAAAGCGTACAGAATCACAAGACGCCTGGATGTTGTCTACAAAATAGTTCCTTTCTTTTTCTTCAATGCAATTGCTGCGTATCTTTGAAAAAACTTTTCACATGCAGCCAAAAACACCCAATGATTCAAGAACAATAATGACCGATATGGTTTTGCCCAGCGAAACTAATCCATTGAATAATCTTTTTGGTGGTGAACTATTAGCGCGCATGGACAGGGCTGCCAGCATAGCTGCTGGGCGACACAGCCGCCGCATTACAGTTACGGCATCTGTTAATCACGTTGCTTTTAACCGTTCTGTTCCATTGGGCAGTGTGGTTACTGTTGAGGCCAAAATATCCCGAACCTTTAGAACTTCAATGGAAGTTTATATTGATGTCTGGATGGAAGATAGATTTAGCGGGGAAAGCACCAAAGCCAATGAAGCCATTTATACTTTTGTCGCAGTGGACGATACTGGAAAGCCAACTGAAGTACCGCCTATAATTCCCGAAACAGCACTGGAATCTAAACGTTTTGAGGGCGCACTGCTAAGAAAACAACTTAGTTTGGTCCTGGCGGGTAAAATGAAGCCAAATGATGCTACAGAACTCCGGGCATTATTCATGAAAGAATAAATTCATTCTGATATCTTTTATTTAGAAATCGAAATTGTCAGGATCCGGGCCATATCGTTGCCTTCTATCCAGACTGTCCAAATTAGCCATATCTTCGAGGGTTAACTCAAAATCGAAAATATCAGCGTTTGCTAAAATTCTTTCCCGCTTAGATGATTTAGGAATAGTAATAACTCCTTTTTGCAAATCCCACCGCAAGACAATTTGAGCAATGGTCTTATCGTATTTATTTGCAAGTTCTTTAAAAGTGTCTATTCCGAAAATCTTGCCTTGCATCATTGGAGACCAGGCTTCATATTGAATATTTTTATCTGAACAAAAGTCCAAAAGGTTTTGTTGCACCAAATATGGGTGAAATTCCATCTGATTTACCATAGGAACTATCTCTGCTGTGCCCAATAAATCCTCCAGGTGATGTTGCATAAAATTACTTACTCCAATTGCTCTAACTCGTTTCTGCTTATAAAGATATTCCATAGCTTTCCAGGTGTCTTTATATTTTCCCACAACAGGCCAATGCGCCAAATAAAGATCTAAATAGTCTAATTCCAGTCTTTTAAGGCTTTTGTCAAAGGCCTTTAGCGTATTATCATATCCCTGGTCTGAATTCCAAACCTTACTCACAACAAAAATATCTTCCCTTGGCACATTACTTTCTTTTATTCCAGCGCCAACCCCTTCTTCATTATTATATATAGATGCAGTATCTATATGACGATAGCCGGTCTCTAATGCCCACTTTATAGCGTTTATTACCTCTTTTCCGTCTTCAGAAAGATAAACCCCCAAACCGAAATACGGCATTTTAACTCCATTGTGTAACGTAAAAGTCCCTTTAATATCAGTTATTGATCCCATATTCTATTTATTATTAAAGTCGGTAAATCCACTCCTCAGGATTCAATCTTGTAGCGTCTTTATAGAGGTAAAATTTTAGCTGTGTCAGACCATTATACCGATTAGTATATATTTTGCCTAACTCTTCTTTTAAGCTCACTTTATCGCCCTTTTTTACGTACAAATCAGAAAGATTGTAATAGGTGCTTATAAAGTTTCCGTGTTTGATCTGAACACCTTTATTTCCTCCAGGTACGGCCAAAATTGCGATCACTTCCCCTTCAAAAACAGCTCGGGCAGTAGCGCCTTCGTCCGTTACGATAATCACTCCATTACTCTGATGTTTAATCCCAGGATATACGGCATCTTTGTATATGCCAAAACCTTGTTGTTTAATCCCCTTTTCAACCGGCCAGATAAGTTTTCCTTTGTTTGCAGAAAAATTATTTGCTACCAGGGTTGCTTCCGGTGTTAAGACAAACTTATTTGATGTTCCGCTTTTCCCCGCCTTCTTATTCGAGGCCGCTATGGCGCTTCGGATTAATCGTTCTATTTGTTGATCAATTTTTCGCGCTTCCTGTTTTTTCTTCTTTATCGCTGAGGCATAATTACTCTCATTTTGCCGAATTGACTTTAATAGATCTTTTTGAGCTTTTATCTCATTAAGTAATTCACCTTTAGCCTTTAAATTCTGGGCTAACAAAACCTCCTTTTCTTTTCGTTGGTTAGTTAAATCATTATTTAATTGAGTAAGTTCTTCTGTTTTCCTGACAATATCCTCCCCCTGCTCTTTTCTAAACTGAGTATATTGTTTCATATATTGTAATCTTTTAAAGGCTTGAAAAAAATTTTCCGAAGACAAGAGAAACATTAGCCTGCTTTGTTGGGATCTATTCCGATATGATTTTTGGATCATTGTAGCATATTCTTCTTTCAAGGCATCCAAATCTTCCCGAAGCTTGGAAATATTTCGAATATTGGCATTTATTTGCCTGTTAAGAAGGTTAGCCTGTTGATTAGTAACACGGATCAATTGCTGTCTAACGTTAATTTTCTGATCCAACACCTCCATTTGATCCAGAACAGTTCCTTTTTGTTTTTTTTCTGCAAATAACAGTCTGTTTATATCCTCAATTTCCTTTTGCAGTTGTTCTCTCCTGGTTTCCAGGGCTTTTTGCTCATTAGTTTGCCCACATGCATTTGAACCCAGTAGCGCTAAAAAAACAAATAGTATATATGCAGGATATTGCTTTGCAATTCTCATTTTACTTCAAAACTATTTCTTCAAATCCTCTTGGTATTTTATAGGGAAAATTCAATGTTCTATTCAATTCTATGTTCCTAAATTGTATGGCAATATTGGTGATTTGGTCAATATCAATTGCTGTAATCTGAATTTCCTCAGGTAAGATTCGGTTATTCTTTTCCTGATACGATTTGTAATAAATCTCCAATAGTCTCTTATTCCAGGGTTGGGATAACTGCTGTGTAGCGATTTTGAAATTCTTTGGCTCAATTAAGAATAGTGTTTTGAACAGATCACCCATATTTTTAGGCTTAAGTTCGTAGTATTCTTCCGTAACAAGGGAAATATATTTCTCTGTCCGTAAATCAAATAATGCCTCCCCTAGTAATAAATTCTGTACTTTGTTAAAATCTAATTCAGTTCCCAATAACTTGCTCAAATAAGTGAAGTCTCCATCAAAATACTCATTTTGAAGTTTATTATAGAACGTTACTCTTTTAGGGGTGATTAACGCCTTCACAACGCCCAGAGGGGCACTCATCCAAATTGCTTTCCCCTTTTC